>Ga0208478_1000015_pt1 | contig 83795 bp, 68 predicted proteins | sample NGESurdeep072012_5_FD_184462 | JGI IMG/M metagenome (GOLD analysis project Ga0208478, IMG submission 184462) | Arctic peat soil microbial communities from Barrow, Alaska - NGEE Surface sample 415-2 deep-072012 (SPAdes) | ecosystem: Environmental > Terrestrial > Soil > Wetlands > Peat ...
CCCACCCGTGGAACTTGCCCAGTTGCCACGGTAGCTATATCCGGCGATGGAAAGGGTGACCAATTCATCGGAAGCCCGGAAGTAAAAGTCCCCGTTGGCCGAGCACAGATGCTGGGTCAGATCCGCCAGGGGGGCAAACAACTCGACAGGTTGTAACGCAAGTAAACCGTAGTAAAGCTCCGAAATATTCCCCCCACGGGAAGCGGATTGTGGGAATGTTGGAAGTGCCGAGTCGTTTATGCCATGACGAAGGCCAGCGTTGACGGTGAAGGAACTGGGTATATGCAGCCGTCGAACTTCCCGGAGTCGCAGAGGGCGACATGTCGAGACAGAATGGGCAGCGAAAGCACGGAACCACTCCGGGGTCGCCTAGGCGCACCGGCACAGCGAAGGCATCGGGTATAAGCCGCACTGCGGTGAAATCTCGATGTGCCCGGGAGTGGGACGCATGAGGCCGCATAAGTGATGATGGACTGGGACAACATAACCCAGACCGGAGCGAGGGCCTCTGGGGTAGAGGAGTAGGAACTCCTCGAATGGCGGTGCATTCTATCGCCATCCCTCCCGACACAGAACGGGAACAAAGGGATATGGTCCGGATGCACGAAGGGCAGACGCAAAGCTAACGTGGGACCGGGAATGCCCGGAGCAGGCTTAACCGGAACCTCGGGAGTGAAGGCGCTGTCTGAAAGGCCAGCCTTGCAGCCGTACTGGGGAAAACCCGCCGTACGGAATGATAGGGGGGACGATGGAAACGTCGGCATCATACGAAGCCCGGTCCGCGCCATCGCCCTACCCGACCTTGCAGTGGGAGGTGTGCCATGCTTGCGCGAATGATTCGTTTGCACCCCAGCACCTATCAACGGCTGATTCGTCTGAGCAAAGAGGCGGAAAGAGACGGAGCCTATCGCGTGTCCAAGCGGCTGCAGGCAGTAGTGCTGAATTCGCAAGGGCGCAGCAGTGGGGAGTTGGCGGCGATTCTGCAGGCCCCACGCTCCAAGGTTTCCGAGTGGTTGGCACGTTATGAAACCCATGGCGTCGAGGGTTTGCTGGAAGGACAGCGCTGCGGAAGACCACCGCAGTTGAGTAGCGCGCAACGGCAACCCTTGCAGGACATCTTGGACAGCGGTCCGGTGGCCTATGGCTTGGACACCGGAATCTGGACCTCGCCCATGATCGCTTGGGTGATTGAGCAGGAGTTCGGGGTGCACTACCATCCCGGCCACGTACGCAAGCTGCTGCATGAACTGGGCTTTTCGATGCAGCGCCCACGACGGGTTCTGGCCAAAGCCGACCCCAAGCTGCAGGATCGCTGGCACCGCCAGACCTATCCCAATCTTAAAAAAAAGCCCAAAACCAACTTGGGTGCCCTGTTCTACCGAAGATCCTGCCCTGAGCGCGTCGAAGGGTAGGGCGGGGCTTCTCTTGGGTCACAAAGGTCGGGCTGGTGGGGTGGCACCGGCGCTTACTCCGGTTTCAACTGCTGAATGAGCGTGTCGATCTTCTCAGTGAGCCCTGCAACTTTTTGAAGGGAGGGACGAGGGCTGGAATCGTAGAACGGGTGCTGCTTTAGGAGCGACGCGAATTCCGGATGCTTCTCAATCGTTTCTGCTACCGCAATCAGCCATCCATGCTGGCGCTGCAGGTACTCAGCTTCTTGTTTCAGAATCTCAAGAATAGCAATCAATGCTCCGTTGGTTTCACGATCGCTCATGATGAATCCTCCTCTTACCGTGAATAAGGAACTGTTCCCCCGCACCCATCGCGGTACAGGACAGCAGCCGCACGCGACGCTATTTCATGGAACGAAATGCGGACATGCGTCGCCCGAGAATCATAGCAGCGGGATCAGGCTGATGGCTTTTGTTGAGGTGCTGGCGCCCCACGAAGCAGTCCCTCGCTACTGATGTCTTCGTCAGTTTCCGGCCAGTGGACACCGTAGCCGCCTCCCGCAATCTTCCAATTGCGGCGCTGCTCTGCGGTGGCTTGGAACAGCCGTGGATGCCAGGCGAGCGGGACCGAGATGGTTCGTCCGTCTTTGAGACGCACGCTGAGCGCGTCCTGATCGAAGGACACATCGACGACCCGCTCATCTGCCGCGACTGCCAAAATACCCATCCCAAGCCTCCAACAGCCCCTTCGGTTGGCCTGCACGATCGATTATAACGTTGTTCACTTCACGCGCGCTGAAGCCCAGGTTCCGCGCCAGTCCAACGGGATCGAGCCAGAATTTCGCCGAGAGGTCGTCGCGATCCACGTGGATGTGGGGCGGCTCGTTGGGCTCGTGGCTGTAGAAATAAAATCGATACCGCCCCGACCTCAGAACAGTTGGCATGGCTGTCCCCGCATTCTACTCCCACAATTTCCTGCCGGGGATCCATGTATGCCAGCAGTAGGCAATTGTGGACCACAAACCGGGATATAATCCCTGCCGCACCACCTCCGCGAAAGAAGGTCTGATGCTTTCGTCAACAAATCTCTGCATGGGTTTTGCCGGGCTTTTCTATCTTGTCGCCGGAGTTTTCATACTTCGCAAAGAGATCAGCGCGGCTCGCGGCTGGGACAAGCTCATCGCCTTGGGTTGTGTCTTCATCGCCGTGCCACTCGCGGTATTCGCGCCCGAGCACTTCCGCGGCCCCGAGTTTGTGGGGAATATGGTCCCGTCCTACATGCCGGCGCGCTGGTGCTGGCCGTACTTTATCGGATGCGCGCTGCTCGCAGCAGCCACCAGTCTTACTTTCAGGAAGTACGTTCGCCTGTCGTCCACCCTGCTCGGACTGATGTTCTTTCTATTTGTTTGCATGATCTATGCGCGTAGCGCACTTGCGCATCCACATAATCGATTCGCTTGGACATACTTGCTTAGAGATCTCTCGTTTTGCGCAGGCGCATGGGCCCTCGCCGGACTGTACAGTCGTGCCTCGTCGCCGCAACTATCGAAATGGATGATTTTATTTGGGCGCATTGTCATAGCGATTGCCGCGATCTTTTATGCAGTACAACATTTTCTCCATCCCGAGTTTGCGCCCGGCATTCCTCTGGAGTTGAAGATGCCATCCTGGGTTCCCTTCCCCAGCGTATGGGCATACCTCGCGGGAGCGGTCCTGCTGGCCGCTGGCATCGCCTTGGCCCTGAACAAGAAACCGCGGATAGCTGCAGCCTCGATTGGCGCATTAATGACCGCCCTCACTCTGTTCCCTTATCTGGCGATGTTGCTCCACGCCCGTGGATCAGCGCCGGAGTTCAATGACGCGATAAATTACGTCGCCGACACATTGCTCTACGCCGGGGCAGCCCTCGTCCTGGCATCGGCACTTCCGCGCGATCGTGATCGCGTGGAGCAAACCTAGCGTCCACGTCTCCAAGATCGGCGGTGGCCCAGGTTCGCGTCCGGTTAGGCCAAGTATTTGGGCAGCCTGCATTCTTGCTACATCCGATGGGTGTACACTGGCTGGCGTTTTCAGATCGATGGATCTTGGGGGTTATGGTGTCGCACGGTGCGAGTCGTTGTTTTGGTGGGTTGCTGGCGGTTTTCATCCTGGCGGTGGGGATCTTGCCGGTGGCTGCGGCGCAGGCGCAGCATGCGCCCGGTCCTCCCGGTCAGGGGAGGTTTGTTCGGGCAGCGGAAAAAGCCTCTCTAGAAGGCGTGCATGCGACGTTGCCACCTCATATTTCCACGTTGCTGGGCGTTTCCAAGGAAGAAGCGTGTCCGGTCATGCAAAATGTGGTGCGCACGGGGAACGTGGTGCAAGGGTTTGACGTGTCGGTCGTAAATAAGAATGACATCGTTCTGTTTGTTGTCGAAGAGATTGCGAACGACCAAACCCTCTATCTGACCTCGCCCAAAGGCACACTGCGAAAGGTGGTTTCGGTGAAGGCGGGTGTGGGTGCCGAGGCACGAATTGCCGACAAAGACAGGAAAGCGTTCGAGAAGGAAAAGCAGTTTTGGGTCGATCGCTTGGCGCCGGCTCGTGCGGCGAAGTGAAGTATTCGATCATGATGCTGGTGGCCCACACGTGATTCCTTACTGAATCCGCTCATGGGTGAAACGGTCGCGGCTGGACCAGTATGGACACTGCGGACACTTCTTCCCCTCGGGGTAGTCAATTCCCTCTTCATGCGGGCAGCCGATGATGCGGTCGGTGATGATGGCGGAGCGCACGCCGTGCTGCTTAATAAACTCGACGATCTGCGCGTCGATATCAGGGTCGAAGCGCACGTCGCCATCTTCCGAAAAGAAGCGTTGCAGATGATCGGGTTCCGGAGCCTCGCGCAAAAAAATGGAAACCGCAGCCTTGCTCGCCCGTTCCGCGGTAGGGCCGTACAAGGCTATAGTGGCGATGGGATAACCCTGGAATCCGCGTTTCGAGAGCTTTTGCAGACGCGTGGGTGGTCTTCTGATTCTCTTCATGGACGGAATGAAATACCGGACGGGTAGCTAACGTCAAGTGCCACGTCGCGGAGTGTTTCGAGAAAAGATCCCCATCCACACAAGCCCGGCTTGGATAGGTCGCGCGACATTCTGTTTCCACCCGGAGCTCTCTCGTTGTGGCGCGCGCAGCAGCAGCTCGATCACGAGGCTGCGGGCACTGGCAGCCGTTTCACATTCGCGCCCTTGATCGCGAGCCACAGCATAATCGCCATCTCTCCGAAGAGAATGGGAAAGATGAAGCGATAGACAATACCTTGGTATTGCGGCAACAGTAAGCCGGTGAAGCTGAGCGCCACATAGGCGAAGCCGTTGACGATCAGCCAGGCGCCCAGAATGCGGGGAAGGAAGCGCGATCTCATCACCAGCACGCCGAAGGGAAGAAGCCACAGACCCCAGAAGATCTCATTGATGATGATCCCCTGGTCATGCAGACGGAGGAACAGCATGCCCAGGGACTCCAGTTGGGGCTTTTGGAATACCGCGAGGAAGTCGGCGCCGCGGAAGAGTATGAGGGCAGCGATGTTGTTCAGCACATTCGTGAACCCGACGGCGGCAGAGACCAGGACCAAGGCCAGCATCAGCGAAGCTGTCGTCTTGTTCACGCCGCAGAGCAAACGGTAAAGAGCAATGCCCAGGCAGATAAAGATGACCGTGGAGAGCAGGTCAGCGACGATGCCGAAACGGAAGAGCGTCTCGTGGGCCAGGATGTTGCTGGCAGTCGCGGTCGCGTCACCCCGCACGATCAGCTTGGCAGGAATATACATCAGGCTGAAGGGGGCAGTGAATACCATGGATAGATAGATCGCTCCTGCGACGCGTGCAGCTTTGTCGGTTGGGTGCATGTCTTCTCTCCTTATTTCGCCGTGCGCTCCACTCAATTCGGGTGCCCACCCAAGCTGCTTTTGCTTGAGTGGGTCTTTGGATTCGTCGCTCGGGATACGAGGGACGAGCGGATTTCGTTTCACTTCGTGCAGTCAGGAATCTTGACGCCCTGGACTGGCTCACGACTCTGTACTCTCGCTTGCCGGCGGGCCGAAGCCCCACTTGGCGCGCATGCCTTCGCGGAATCTCTCGCGCTCCTCGGGCGTCATGTTTCCCCAGCGTCCACCCATGCGACGGCCGGAGTAGCGGCGATGCATTCCGCGGCCGCTCACACCGCCGAAGAGGACACGGCACAGTATCAGCATCCCAAGTGCCTGCCAGAAAGTTATCATGCGCCAGCCGAAGATCGCCGGAAGCAGCCAGTTCCACAGGTGCATCACAATCCAGCCCCCGAGGAAGATGAACAGCGCTATCCCCACGATCGCAAACGGTGCAATCAAAATCAGTTTCCCTCTCCTCGTCATGTTCGTTCCCTCATGCTTTCGTAAATTCATCATGAATGCTCTGCAGCCGCTCGCGCAGATGCTGCACCGCATAGCGTTTGCGCGACAGCAGCGTATTCATGCCCACGCCGCTTTCGGCGGCCATCTCCTTGAAGCTGCGCCCCTCAATCTGGTGCCCAACAAACACCTCGCGCTGCTCCTCGGGTAACTCGTCGAGCGCATCCTCGAGTTCGTCGAGCAGCACGCTGCGAGCGTATAACGCGTCCGGACCCGCATCAGGCGAAGGCAGCAGGTCTTCCAACGTCAGGGACTCTTCGTCCCCAGCCGCAACTGCCTCGCTCAAGCTCTTCGGCTTCTTCTTGCGGAAGAGATCGGTGATGCGGTTGCGCGCCACGCGAAACAGCCAGCCGGTCACGTGCTCGATAGGCATCAGCAGGCGGTTCGCCTCCACCAGCTCGTAGAAGACTTCCTGCAGGATGTCTTCGGCATCGCGTGGGTCAGGCACCCGCCGCCGAATGAAGTTGCGCAGCCGCGACTGCTCCTGCTTGACCACGTCGGTGATCTGCCAGTCCTGTTCGAGGCTCATCTGCTCCAAGCTCGCCGCTTGCTTCATCTAAGGATGTAGACGAATGAGAGGGTGCGAATATTGTAGGGGCCCGCGAGGTGATTCACGGGATCTCGCTAAGTACCGCAGTTTGAAGGCTATTTCCCAGATTGGGGCGCAGTTCCCGGTTGCGGCGGCTGTTTGGCCGTCGTCTTATTCGGCGGTGCGGGCTGCTCAACGATGATGTCTACGCGCACGGGAGTCAGGGTGAGTGATTTGAATTCGTCGCGGCTCTTGATGAGATCGATTTCCGCCTGCGCGTCATCACGAGACGGGAAGGGTCCGCGGGCGAGGACCTCCGGCCGCAACGCCTGCGGGTGTTTGGTATCGGAAGGTGAGTAGCTGATGAACCATTCCCTGGCTGCGTTGGCTTTTATGACTTCGGCGCGGCGGCTCACAAACACAACGGCCACGGTGGAGAAGCAGCAGGCGGTTCCGATGAGCAGACGAAAGGCGATGCCGGGTTTCATCAGGAAATCCCCCACCTCCTGCCGAGTAATTCCTTTCAAATTGGCGAGCACATATCCGGTGAGAAAGGTCGAGACCGCCTTGGTAAGCAGCGAGAACTCGCTGGCTTCATCTTGCGATCCGGGAGAAATGACGATGCCGAGGACCCATCCCATGGCCAGGCCGAAGGTGGCGGCAGCGACATTGTTGGCAAAGTCGGCGACAGTCTCGGCGTACTGTGCCGAGGCGACCAGCACGATTAAGTACACGCCGCCGGAGTTGACGATGGTAAGGATCGCTCCCGGAGTGGTGCTTTTGTTGAACTCGCGCGCGACTGTGCTGTTGGCGCCGTACTTGTAGGCCAGCCACAGAAGCGCAGCGTAAACAACAATGGAGATGACAGTAGGAGCGAGCAAAGTGATCACCGTCGCCATGGGTGCATGGATCGGCATGGAGGACCTCCCGGGAGTAGAGGCGAGGCTTCTGTCGCGAAGCCACGAGCGGTGACGAAGATACACCCGCCGGCCCGATTCTCATAGTGAGAAGTTGAGGCGTGATTAGACGGCGCGACGGTGGGCGAGCAGAGGGAGCACTGCTCTGTCCGCTCAGAACGGGCAACGGCGGATATTTCAATTGCGACAATTCAGACCCATCTTAGGAAGGCATGGGTGTTGACTGCTATACTTTTTCGAATCGGCCTGGGCAATGGGGTGGAACTCCGGGCCAAGGGAATCTCCGCTCTTTGGTATTGCTTACGTAAATAGCCTTGGGCAACAACTCAGGTACGTGGCCTACGTGGTCGCTGCATGTCCGCTTCGAGCGGACGCCGGCGGTCAGGGGGCGTATCGCAACACTCTTCAGGGGATCATCATGCACACTCGTAAAGTCGCTTGCTTCGCGTTGCTATCGGTCGTTCTTATTGCGATGACAACCATCGCCAGTGCAAGCCCTTACTCCGCCATCTTTGTTTACGGCGACAGCCTGTCGGACACCGGCAACATCTACACCGTCTCAGGACACACCATTCCGCTGTCGCCGCCGTATTACAACGGCCGCTTTTCCAACGGGCCCTTGGCGGCGGAGTATCTCGCAAACGCGCTGCAATCGCCGCTGGTCAGTTTTGCGTGGGGAGGAGCCACCACAGGTTTCGGCGATTCGGGCGATGGGGGCACCCAGACCACGGTGGTCGCGTTGGGGTTGCCGGGAATGATTCTGCAAGTGCAGGGTTCGCTCCCGACGATCACTCCTTTCGAGCCAACTTCATTGTTTGTCGTGTGGGGTGGCCCGGATGACTTCATTACCGGCGGCTCGGTTTCTCAGGGAGTACTCGACGAACTCGGGATCGTAGCCGCGCTACAGGGCTTCGGGGCGACACACATTCTCGTGCCCGGAATGCCGGACTTGGGACTCACCCCTAAATTTCTAGGTAATACCGCCGCCACCGCGTTCAGCCTGAATTTCGACCTGGCGCTGAAGGCCTCTTTGCCAAACGGAGTAACCTACTTCGACACCTTCGGCTTCATGCACCGGGTGGTCGCTAATCCCGGCGCCTACGGATTCACCGACGTGACCGATCCATGCCTGGTTGGGCTCACGCCGTGCAGCAATCCCAACCAGTATCTGTTCTGGGACGACCTGCACCCGACGACGGCCGCCGATGCCATACTGGCGGGGGAGTTCGAGAAGGCGGTTACACCTGAGCCATCGACTTTCCTGATGCTTGGCACCGGAATTGCGGGCCTGGCGGGAGTGCTGCGGAGAAGGATGTCGGCGTAACGCTCGAACTCAAAAATCGCAGTGGATGAAACGGCCATCGGCAGAGATGCTGGTGGCCGTTTGTCTTAAAGTGAGTTTCGGTCTGAGGGCGCGGTCAGTCGATCTCAATTGCTAGCACGATTTGGGTGCGACCGCGCAGGCGGCTGAAGAAGTCGCCGAGCCGCTTCATCAGTCCGTACTTCTGGTTCAGCAGCTCTTGGCCTTTTTCGACTTCGGCGCCGTCGCAGATGCGGGCGCGAGCATCGACCCATGCGCCGCGCACTTCGCCGCGCATGGTGCAGGGCGCGATGCGCACCTTGGGATTGTTGCGGATGCGCTTGGCCTTGCCGGAGTCGGGTAGAGTGTACACGTACAAGACTGTGCGTGGCTGCTGTGTCGTGTCCTCAGCGAACCATACCGGGGTACGTACGCCCACGCCGGTTTTGCGAAAAGTTTCCAAACTGAAGTATTTGGCTTTGGCGAACTGGCCGATGGCATCGGGCATGATGGCGTTAGCCTCCTACCGCATTATCCCAGATGCCGCAACGGAGGTAGCTGCCGTTGGCTAAGACCGGCTCTCTTCAGGAGAAGCGGTTGCAGTGCGGCGCTGAAGCGCCGCACTGCAACCGCCAGATCAACGTGAATCGAAAGCTGACCTAGTGAGCGCTGACTCCCATGGCCGGATACAACTCGGCGGGATACATGACTGCTCCTCCCTTGACGACCGTGTCGATCTTGCGAATATCGCTGATGTTTGTCGTCGGGTCACCATTCACCAGGATCATGTCAGCCAGCTTGCCGGGCGCGATGGAGCCGAGTTCGGCATCACGTTTCATAATCTGCGCGGCGGTTAGCGTGGCCATGCGCAATACCTCGGGCGCGGGAATCCCCGCCTGGTTGTAAATCTCCAACTCGCGATGCAGCGAGTATCCCTTGCCAAGATCGGTGCCGGCAACGATCGTGATTCCGTGGTCGTAAAGCTTCTTGAGCATGTTCACCATTTTGGCGTACGACGCGCGATAGAGCTTGTCGGTGGCTGCGTCGGGTGTAGGCAGCGCTTCACCGGCGGACTTCGCACCGCGCTGCACTTGCAGCGGTAGCCGCTCGAACATGGCGGCGTCCTCCTCTGAAATGTTGCCCGGCCGGTCCGTGTAGGTCGCTTCCCAAATCGTCATGGTGGGATCAATGACTGTGTGGTGCTGCTTTAGCAGGGCAATGAACTGGTCCACTTGCGGCGAATTCAGGTCGAGTGATGCGGCTCGTTTGCCCGGCTCGATGAAACGCGCCGGGGTACGCGTCTCCTTCACGTCGGGCATGAAGTTGAGGAAGATGAAGTTCATGTGCTGGATCTCATCGGCGCCATCGCGCACGAACTGATCGGCCGTCATGCCTGAGGGCACGTGGCCGCTAACTCGCATTCCGTGCTTGTGCGCCTCGTCGATGATGACGGGCACGAGTTCCGGTTTAACCGAGCTGTAGATCTTGATTTGCACGTAGCCGAGATCGGCGTAGTGATCGACGCGCTGCCGCGCTTCTTCTGGTGTCGCGGCGAGCACCTTGACCGGCCCTTCGTAGGGGCCCGGGCCATCGATGAACCCTGCGAGCACGATGCGCGGGCCGATCTGCTCACCCTGCTCGATGTGCTTGCTGAGCTTCGCCAGTTCGTCGATGGAGTTCGCCAGGTCGCGCACGGTGGTGATGCCGGCGGCGATGTCGAGGAAAGCTGTGTCGGTGCCGAGGTGCTGGTGCATGTCCCACAGGCCGGGGAGCAGCATCTTGCCGGTGCCGTCGATGACTTGCGTATCGGATGCTGACGCCTGGCCACTTACGTCTGTTGGCTGGCTGTTTTCGGGTTCGACGCTAACGATACGCTCGCCGCGGACTGTGACGCGTTGGGCAGGAACAGTCCTTGCCGTTACGGAATCAAACACAGTTACGTTTTTAATGACGAGGTCGCCTGCCGGATGATGGATGAGCTGCCTGGCGAGAGTGGCGGAGCGCGCGGACTCAACCTCCTGTTGCGCTTTGAGCAGCGTGGTGTACGCACTCTCGAGTCCCTCGCGTATTAGTCCGGACCAAGCGCTGACCGCGGCGAAGAAGTTGTGCTGACCGTCAAGCCACAGATAGGTTGGGCTGAAGTCGAGTCCATCAATCTGGTAGAGGGTTGCGTTGGTCTTCGTGCCTCCGGCTTCGACGTTTACAGTTTGCATCTCACGCAGACTAGCTTCGCCTCCGGGAAGCAAAGGCAGCTTACCGCCGTTTTTCAGCGCGGCCCGCGCCAGCAGCGATCCGCTGGCGGGCCCGCCGTCGAGGTCGACGAAGTATCTGCCGCTAGCATTAGCTTGGCGGCCCTCTTCGCTCTGGTTCTTCCACGCGGCTACGCCCTTGGCCAAGCTGAAGCTTTCGTTCACATCGTTCTTCATGTAGTCAACGCCATGGGTCTCCACCGAGGTGACGATGCCATGGCCGTCGATGCGATACGTCGAATACGTTTTTGGCCCGCGCCCGCGATCGTTGAACTGGAAGAATTCGTGAATCGAGCCGTCGGGAGTGGTCCAGACCGCATCCTGACCGGCGGGAGTCTTGTCAGTCAGAAACACCCAGATAGTTGCGTCCTTTGGGATATCGGACGGCAGTACAGGGGTGGATGACTGTTGTGCGACAGCCACATTCAGGGCAAAGGCCACGAAAAGCAGCACGGGGAAAATTAGAGGGGAGAATTTCATACGTGGACTAGGTTTATACGTCGAAGCGATACCAGCCCGCAAGTCCCAGCTATGGCGGATCCCAAGGTTTGATCGCCGGACGCGGTCAGGTATCATGAAGCGGCATTTCGAAGTCATCCCCTCGAGGAGAAGAAATCGATGCGTATGCTTTTGAACTGGTTGCTAAGCGCGATAGCGTTGTTGATCGTTTCGCACGTCGTACCCGGGTTTCACCTCGATGGATACAAGGCGGCGCTGATCGCGGCCATCGTGATTGGCCTGATTAATGCGACGCTGGGCTTGCTGCTGAAGCTGATCACCCTGCCCCTGACACTGCTGACCCTGGGCGTGTTCTGGTGGGTAGTGAATGCATTTATGTTGATAGTCGCGTCCAGGATCCTGGCGCCGGAGTTTATGGTCAGCGGATTTCTGGCGGCATTCCTGGGAGCAATCCTGCTGTCGCTGGTGAACGTGGTGCTGCGCAAAGTGGCCCGCGAGGTGACGGACTAGCGCTGGCGCTATTGGTTCAGCGGAGTGTTGCAAGTTCAAGCAACTGATGAACCGTCTCGGCCACATCGCCCTGCTGAAACAGCCGGATACCGGCAATCCCAGCGGCTCCGACGTCGAGGCAGGCGCGCGCATTGGCGAGACTCACACCTCCTAACGCTAGAACCGGCATGCGCGACTGCGAGCAAGCCTGGCTCAGCACGTTCAAGCCAATTCCCTTCGCGCCGGTAACGAACTTCTCGAAAATAGGCGCGAGCACGGCGAAACTCGCGCCGTCGGACTCCGTTTGGCGCACATCTTCGACGCTGTGAGCCGAGACGCCGATTAAAGGTTCGCAATTGCTGGATTTGATCCACGCTGCCCTGATCTCATCGGCGACCGGAGATCCAGCGGGAAGATGCACTCCGTCGGCCCCAACCGCGATCGCGATGTCGGCGCAAGTGTTGATCAGTAACTTCGTGGTGGCGGAATTCTCGCGAACTACCCTTACGGTTTCACGAGCCAGTCGTTCCAGTTGGTCCGCAGGCAGGTCTTTTTCGCGCAACTGGATGTAGTCGACTCCGGCACGTGCGGCTTCGGCGATGCAGCGCAGCAGTGCGGCATACTGTTCGGGTTCTGCGCCAGCGATGCCCTTGCGGTCGGAGATGTAGTAAAGGAGCACTGCGAGTCGATTGTATCTGCAGGGGTTGACCGCTACGCGGCCTGAAGATCTGAATGGGTCGTGTTCCCGGAGCCTGCGCCTCGGACTAACTGCGCAGCCGTCGCTGCGCGACTCCGGCATTCGCTAGAATCGGATTGTGGCTACCGCAAGCAAGAGAACTCGCAAGACGACAAAACCATCCGCTAAGTCCATCGAGATACTGCGCGTTGAATCATTCGCCGGGATTCCGTGGCTGGTGCATGGATTCAGCACGCGCCAGGGCGGTGTCTCGACTTGCTACGGCGGGAAGTCGCTCAACCTGGGACAGTCAAAAGACGACACGCCTGCCAACGTCGAGCGCAATCGTGCGCTGTTTCTAAAAGCCTTGAACGCCGTAACTAAAGACGACAGGCTTTGGCCATTAGCGCCAGCAAAGCAGATTCACTCCGCCATCATTCACCGTGTCGATGGTGTCGCAACGCAACCGTTGGCGGGCGATGGCATGATCACCAACGCCGCTGAGCTCCTGCTGGCGATCAAGACTGCGGATTGCGTTCCGGTGCTGGTGGTCGACGTGAAGCGACGCGTGGTAGGAGCGTTTCACGCGGGGTGGCGCGGGACGGTGGCTCGGGTTGTCGAGAAGGGCGTGGGCGAGATGCGCCGCCAGTTCGGCAGTGCGCCCAGCGATCTCCGGGCAGCCATTGGACCGTGCGTCCGCAAGTGCTGCTATGCGGTTGGCGATGAAGTGCGCGCGGAGTTCGAATCGCAATTCACCTACGCCGCTGAGTTGTTTGAAGAAGTATTCGACTCCAATGCGATTCATATCAAGTATCCGATGCTGTTCCTGAATCAGCGCGCGCCCGGACACGGCGATCTGGGGCCGGAGACCCATCTCGACCTGGTTGCAGCGAACCACCGTCAGCTCGAAGATGCGGGTGTACGGCCCGAACATATCTCCATCATCGATGGGTGTACAGCATGCGACACCAGGAGGTTCTTCTCGCATCGCGCGGAATTCGGCAAGACGGGCAGGATGATGGCGGTGATCGGAATTCGTCCGGACTAGTTCACCACGGAAACACTGAGGCACAGAGAAGTCCGAGTCTAAATCTCACGTCCGTCCTTCGTAAAGCGGCGATGTGTTTTGGGGTTTCTCGAAAACAACCTACCAAAATTTCTAACTCTGCCCTGTGGGCCGAGGTCGCTGACTCCTCGTGGATTCTTCTCGATGCGCTTCTGGCAATACAACGATTCCCTCGAAAGCAAAACCCAGCCACTCGGGCTGGGTTGGGGATCAGACATCAACCTGAATTCTTCTTAACCGCCGCCTTCGACGCCCCCGATTGCGGGGCCGGTGGCGGCCGGCGGGGCCGGCGCGACATAGGTGTTAACCATGTCCTTCAGCTCCTTGCTGGGCTTGAAGAAGGGAATCTTCTTGGCGGGGACCTCGACGCGTTCCCCGGTCTTGGGGTTGCGTCCGACGCGCGGTTTGCGCTGCCGGGTGCGGAAGCTGCCGAAGCCGCGAATCTCAATCTTATCGCCGGCGCGCAACGAGCGCACCACGCTTTCAAAGATTGTTTCCACAATGATTTCGCTGTCCTTGCGGGTCAACTCCGCCAAGCGGGACACTTCGTCGATCAGATCTGCCTTGGTCATCGCTGTTCGCCCCTCCGCGATCGGTGAATCCGGCTCATCAGGGATACTCTCAAATTTCCTGTAACCTTGGCAAGTCCAAATTATTGTTGCACTTCCGTGCAACCAACCTACCCGGACAGGCTACTTCCACAGGTAGTAGAATCCGGCGTTGGTCTGCATAAGCTTGGCCGGGTCGGGCAGGTAGTCGGACGCGTCGCCGAAAAGCAGGTCGAGCACGCTCTTGCGGTCCTTTTCGGGACGAACCAAAGTTGGTTCACCCTTGATACCAACCGATTTAGCCGTGTCTGCAACGGCGGCGCGGAAGTCGCCGATCTGGTCGATGAGTTTCAGGGGCACGGCCTGCTCGCCGGTCCACACCTTGCCGTCGGCCAGCGAGCGGATTTCCTCATCTTTCATGCGCCGCCCCTGCGCCACCGAATGGACGAACTGAGTGTGCATGTTGTCGATGAGGCCCTGCATGTAAGCGCGTTCCGCTGGGGTCATTTCGCGCACGGGCGAGCCTGTGTCCTTGAATTCACCGGCTTTGAGAACGATGGCCTTGACCCTGGCCCACTTGATCAGTTCTTCGTAGTTGTACCACTCCGCGATCACGCCAATGGAGCCAACAATGGAAGCTTGGTTGGCGAAAATCTTGTTGGTGGCGGACGAGACGTAGTACGCGCCGCTGGCACCGACGGTCTCAATGGAAGCCACGATGCGCTTCTTCTTGACATCGCGAATGCGCAGGACCTCGCGGTAGATCTCCTCGGAGGCGGCAGCCCCCCCGCCGGGAGAATTCACATGAATAATGATGGCCTTGATGGAGCTGTCATCGCCGTACTTGCGAAGCTGCTCGACCATCTCCTTGGGCGAGAGGATTACGCCTTCCAAGTCAACCACGGCGATCTTGTCGCCAAATCCGCTGAAGGAATCCTTCTGCTGAGTGCGCACGGTGAAGTACACCAATGCGAAGACGGCAAGCAGGAAGAGGAAGAATGCGCCGCCTCCGAGCAAAACCCAGAGAAATACGCGGGACCGTGGCGGTTCAGGCATATGAGAGGGCTAGTTTATCACTGAAAATAGCAGCGACTTGCAATTACAAGTTAGCAAATTAGCAGTTAGCTCCGAACCGGTAGATTGTGAAATTGGGCCAAAGCTCACTGCGAGTCGTCAATGAAAGATCGAAGCGAAGAAGGATCTGATCTTGGCGAAGAATCCATGCTTCTCCTGCAAGGGTTTCTGGCCATTGGCCGCGACCTCGGTCTTTGCCGGCTTGGGACTCTTCGCTGCGGCTGCCGGTGGAGGTAGCACCACCGGATCAAAGTTCATGGGTTTGCTCTCCATTCTCAAGTGAGCGACGTTCTCGGTCAGATCGACCGGATCTTCGGCGCGATAAATGAAGGGCGCATCCACCACCATGTGGGTTTGTGGTTCCAGCGGGTCAGGCTTGGTCTCGGCCGGCTTGGGCTGCATCGGTGGAGGGGCGGCTTTCGCCACTTGCGTTGGCGGAGGCGCGGGACATCCACAACTCTCGTGCGTCGGCACTGCGCCGCTGATCCGTCCGCCGTTGAAGATTACGGCCTCGTTGGGCTTGACCTGATACGACGCATCGCCCATGCCTTCGGAAATCACGATCGCCGAGGAATTGGAGGGCAGCGACTGTACGCAGGTGTCGCCCTTGGGACTGACGCGCACCGCGATATGAAGGCGTCCAGGCCCGGGCAACAGCAGGCGGAAATCAGGAGTGAGCAGGTTGTCAGCCGCGGCGCCGATGGGGTAATCCATTTCGATATTGCCCGTGTCCATGCTGAACATGAGCTGGCGGCCGTTCTGCGAGGTGGTCACCGCAAGGTTGGTGCCGGGGCAGATCATCATGCTGCCGCCGCGCTCGAGTTTGAGGGTGGCGACTTGGGCTCCGGCGGCGATCGAAGAGCCGCTCATTACATTCGTACCAGAATTGGCCAGCACTACCGAACCTTTCACGCTGGCGTCGGAGGCAAAGAGTTCACCCACGTTCTGCTGAGCGGTCGCTGGTCCCGAGGCAGCTGTGAAAACTGCCGCGGCTAAGAGGATTCGCGTGAGCGTTGGACCGTGAAGCAACTGTGGCATCAGAGGTGGTAGAGCTTAGATCTTGAACTGTTCAGGACGATCATACCGCAGCGGTAGGCGCAACATCGCCGCCGCCGCTGGAGGCTTGCCACGCGTAGCGCATTGAAGCGCTGCAGCGCAAGGGTTAGTCTAACCAGCATGGGTATGACGGCGAACGGCAAGAACGGAAGGCGTTATCCCAAGCTGGTACTGGGAGAAACTGTCAGTGTGGCCATCGAGACCTTTCGGTCCAACAGGGTGCGTTTCGCCCTCACCGCGCTGGGCATGGTGATTGGCACGGCGTCACTGATCCTGGTGGTAACCATCGGCCTGACCGGCAAGCAGTACGTGCTGCAGCAGATCCAGTCGATTGGCGCCAACATGATCACGGCCGATTACGAGGGAGGCTCGATCTACAGCGCCGAATCGGCCAATGACTATATGACGGTGGACGACCTGAATGCCGTGCGCCAGCAAGTGCCTAACATCACGGCGTCGTCCCCGATGATCGAGCTGCACGACCGCATCGCAGTGCCGGGTGGACGGGAGCGAGATGTGCTGGTGCTGGGCGTTGCCGCGGAGTATCTCTGGGTGCGCAATCTCGAGGTGCTCAACGGGCGTTTCCTGGAAGACGGCGACAGCCAAACGCGCGGCAAAGTGGCGGCGATCACCCAGAATCTGGCCAATACCCTGTATGGTTCCACCGACGCAGCCGTTGGCCAGGTTATCAAGCTCAGCGGCCTGCCCTTCGTAGTCGTGGGTACTTTCCGCGAGCGCGTCGATACCTTCGGCCAGTCGGAGATTTCCGACGACACCGTACTCATTCCATATACAGTGGCGCGCTTCTTCACCACGACGGACACGGTGAAGAGCCTCTTTTTCTCGGTTGCCGATTCGTCCGACATCCCCGGCGCCACCGAGCAAATTCAAAGAGTCTTGAAATCACGGCACCGACCAGAGTCGGTGTACAAGGTGGAAAACCTGACGCAATTGCTCACCGTCGCCGGGAAGATCGCCAACGCGCTGACCACCATCTTGCTGCTGATTGCCGTACTGACGCTGCTGGTCAGCGGCGTTGGCATCATGAACATCATGCTGGCGACGGTGAACTCGCGCATCCGGGAAATCGGAGTGCGCAAGGCAGTAGGGGCCACCAACGCTGAAATCCGGGCACAATTTCTCACCGAGGCCATCCTGATCTCGCTGATCGGAGGATTTATTGGCATCGCGATTGGCATGGCGCTTCCGATTTCCGTGCGCCTGTTGACCAATTACCGCATTCCTATCTCCGGCCTGTCGATCATCATCGCCGTGCTGGTGTCCTCGCTGGTGGGAGTGGTGTTCGGCACCATGCCCGCCGCGCGGGCGGCGCAACTCGATCCGGTGGAGAGCCTGCGGTACGAATAAGCAGTGGTCAGTGGTTGGTGGATAGTTTCAAGTTTCAATGGCCGAAAGCGAAAAGCGAAAGCCAAAGGCTCGCTTCGCAACTTCCCGGGCTTGCGCATCATCGAACCATCCGAAATTTCATAGAGCGAGAGTGAGTATCTCATGCAATTGGACGAATACGTGACCTTGGGACGCTCGGGATTGCGGGTCAGCCCGCTTTCTCTGGGAACGATGACGTTTGGCAACGACCGCTGGGGATCGGACGACGCCGAATCGCGGCGAATCTTCGACCGCTACGTCGAACATGGCGGCAACGTGCTGGACTGTGCCGACGTGTACTCAGGCGGAAAATCCGAAGAGATTCTAGGCCGCTTCGTCGCCGACGCCGGGCTGCGGGACAAGCTGGTGATCGCCAGCAAATTCAGCTTCAATCCGGAAGAAGGCAATCCCAACTCGGGCGGCAACGGGCGCAAGAACATCTATCGCGCGCTGGAGTCCTCGCTGCGCCGCCTGAAGATGGATTACCTCGATCTTTACTGGATGCACGTGTGGGACACGGTCACTCCCATCGAAGAAGTGGTTGATACGCTCAGCACGCTGGTGCGGGAGGGAAAGATCCGCTATTACGGATTGTCGGATGTGCCCGCATGGTACGCCGCGCGGGGGCAGACACTGGCCGAGTGTCTGGGCCGCGAGCCCATCGTCGCGCTGCAAATGGAATACTCGCTGGTGGAGCGCACCATCGAGCGCGAACACATTCCAGCCGCGCGCGAACTGGGTATGGGAATTTGTCCGTGGAGCCCGCTGGCCAGCGGCTTTCTCGCCGGCAAATATAACAGGGAGAAAGGGCCGGAGAGCAGCCAGGGTAGCCGCCTCGAAGTATTGAAGAAGGCAGACAATCCCGCGTTCAAGAAGTTTACCGAGCGCAACTTTAGCATCCTGGATGCCTTGCTGGAAGTTGCGAAATCGTTGAACCGTCCGGCGGCGCAGGTGGCACTCAACTGGGTGACAACCCAGCCGGGCATCACTTCCACGATCATCGGAGCGACCAAGCCGGCACAACTCGACGCCAACCTGGCAGCGCTGGGCTTCGAGATCCCCGCCGAACTGCGGACCAAGCTGGATGCAGCCAGCCAGCTCGAGCCGGCGCATCCGTACATGTTCTTTTCAGGTGTGCTACAGGATCGGGTCAACGGAGGGGTGAAGGTGAGGGGATGGAGTTGAAGGGGGACTCGGCAGTCCCGGCTACAGCGGTGATCTTGCTGCAATCCCAATGACTATTCACAGAACAAGCCCGGGAGGTTTCGCCCGGGCTTGTTTTTTCGCTTCAGGTTCGCGACATGGCGTCCAGTTTTTGACGTCAGGCGCAGGCCATTACCGCGAAACCGTTTCTCGAATTGTTGTCACCGCATCGCCGAGTTTACGGCAAGCACTCGGGGAGCCGCCCTACTACATCATCAAGGCGATGCTCTCCAGTTCCCGCTGGAACACCTCCAGCGTGTTGCCCATGAGTCCCACCCGGCTTACCGCGTAGCGGGCAGCCTCGGGCGAAACACCGTAACCATGTCCAGCCAGGAAGAGCTGGACCAGCTCGGCGGCGTCCTTGGAGTCAAACCCCAACAGCAGTTCGCTCCGTAGCGCCGCCAATTCCGGGACGGAAAACTTTTCTGCCATCGCGCTCACCTCCGACCCTTGCGGGCTTTTCTCATTAGACGGACGAGCTTACAGGAAAGTTGCAGCAATCGGTATGCCAAACTTTCGTCTCACGTTCCCACTTCGACAACTTTTGTATATTTCAACACCCGCGATGGGGATTAGTTGCTAGCGGATGTGTTGAACCATGCCGTGATTTCATCGAACTACGGCGCTCGCAGGTCCAACGATAAGAAAACGCTGCGGTTCCTAGTCCACTGCAATGACCCGCGAAGCGATGGGGAAACTGACACAGTATGGGGGCGCGTTCCAGCAAAAGTCCGCAGTCGCGGCTTGAACACGCCAGCGGTGCTGGAACGAGACGCGCCGAGGTTCAGAGCGACTCGATCGTGGCCTCGTGCTCGAGCAAAATGGGAATCCCGTTCCGAATTGGGTATACCCGCTTGCACTCGTTGCACTTCAAACTGTCTTCGCCGCGCAGCACCAGCGGCTTGCGGCAGACCGGGCAAGCTAGTATTTCGAGGAGTTCGGGTGAAATCATGACGTGCCGATTGTAGCAAGAAAGCTATCAGCAGTTAGCAATAAGCAACTAGATATGCCGAGGATGTCAGAGCTGTCGACGTGCGAGTCGCGTTGGGCGGAGTGGCGCATCCGTAACTCGGTCACAATTACGCGTTTGGTTGTAATCAAAAACTCATTGCTTATTGCTAACTGCTGATTGCTTCCCTCCTCCGCGCTAAACTAGAAGTTCACTCATACCCCGGAGGGCCCATGCCGGCAGTCATACTCGACGGATCCAAAATCGCGGCACAGATTCGAGCGGAAGTTGGCGAGGAGGTCAAACAACTCACGGCGGAGGGGCTTCGACCCGGCCTCGCGGTGGTGCTGGTAGGCCACAATCCCGCCTCGGAAATTTATGTGCGCAGCAAGGTGAGGGCCTGCGAAGAGCTGGGTATCTTGAGCGAGAAGATCGCGCCACCGGAATCGTCCACCACCGAAGAGCTCCTGGTGCTGGTCGATAAGCTCAACCGCCGCGACGATATCGATGGCATCCTGGTGCAACTCCCGCTGCCGGTACATGTGGATTCGAAGAAAGTGTTGCTGGCGGTCTCACCGGACAAGGATGTGGATGGATTCCATCCCATGAACGTCGGCAATCTTTCTACTCAACGCCCGGGACTGGTACCGTGTACACCCGCAGGTGTCATCGAGATCCTGAAGCGCAGCAATATTCCCATCGCCGGGGCGGAAGCCGTGGTGGTTGGCCGTAGCGACATTGTCGGCAAGCCGGTGGCGATGCTGCTGCTGAATGGCAACGCCACGGTCACAGTCTGCCATTCCAAGACGCGTGACCTGCCAGCGGTCTGCCGTTGCGCCGACATCCTGGTGGCCGCGATAGGCCGCACCGGAATGATCACTCCCGAGTACGTGAAGCCGGGCGCAACCGTGATCGACGTTGGCATGAACAAACTCACCGATCCTGCCGAGTTCCAGAAGTTTTTCGCTGGCGATGCCAAGCGCGAGCAGAGCTTCGCCAAGAATGGTTCGACGTTGATCGGTGACGTGCATCCCAAGGTAGCCGAAATTGCAGGCGCGCTCACACCTGTGCCCGGTGGAGTGGGTCCGCTCACCATCGCCATGTTAATGAGCAACACAGTGAAAGCGGCGAAGCTGCGCCGAGGCCAGAGAGTGCCAACCGCCATTGCACGATAGTCGCAGGCAAGTTTTTCTTAGGCGATTTCAGCAAGTCGAGTTATAGTCACTCCCCAGTATCAGGGGAGAGAATGCACTTTACTAGACGCGAACTGTTGGAACGCTGCGCCGTGTTTGGCGCGGTCACGCTTGCCACATCGCTGCCGTTGTCAGCCCTTGCCACCGCATGGGACGAAGCCGAGACGAAACGGCAGGCTACTCCGTTCTGCGAACTAGGCCCGTTCTACAAGCGGAAAGCTCCGAACACTTCCATGCTGCGCGCGCCCGGTGACTCCGGGATGCCGCTGGCGGTCTCCGGCGTGGTGTACAACACCCGCGGCGAGATCGTTCCCGATGCGAAGGTCGAGATCTGGCAGACGGATAAAGACGGTCACTACGATGTTGAGGGCTACCGCTACCGCGCGGTGCTCGAGCCCGGAGCAAAGGGCAGCTACGCTGTCGAGTCGGTCATGCCCGGACACTACCCCGGCCGCGTTTGCCAGCACGTGCATTACCTCACCACCGCGCCTGGGCACAAGCCGCTCATCACGCAGTTGTACTTTGCCACCGACCCGGTATTCGAGGGCGATCCCGACAAGAACTTCCACCGCGATCCGCTCATCACCAGCCGCGAGTTGGTGCGTCCGGTAATGATCAAGGGCGATCCCAACCAGATCATCGCCGCGGTGAACTTCGACCTTGTGATGGAGACACTGTGATGCGCCAAATCGTCGCCACCGCTTTCCTCCTTCTTTGTGTATCGACCATGGGCGCCTCCAATCCGATTGCGAAAGTGCAATTGCCCTGCGAGTCGCGATACCAGGAACTCTCGCCAACCGGCACCCAACTGGTTGTGCACTGTAAGGACCGCAGCATGCGGGTGGTTAACGTCCCCGAGGGAACCGAACGGCGCGTGTTTGCGGCCGAACAACACGCGAATGCTTTTGCGTATTCGCTGGATGGCAGTTGGCTGGCAGTCGGGTTTGAAGATGGTACGGTGGAACTGGTCCCCAGCCGGGGCACCGCTTCTTCCATACGCTGGAAGGCGAGCTCGCGGCGAATTGACATGATGTACTTCTTCCCCGATGCGAAGGCCCTCGTTGTCGGACCAGTGGACAATCCCGGCCAGGTGTGGGAAATCGCGTCGACTCCGACGCTTCGTGGGACTTTGCCTTTTGAATTCGGCGGACTGATTGCATGCGCAGTCAGTCCTGACGGCAAGCTGCTGGTCGCCGCCGGCGATGATACTGTGCTTCGCTGGTACGACACCGCTACCTGGAAGCAGACGCGGGAGAACAGCGACTTCCTGCTGGAAACTTTCGCGCTGGCGTTTACGCCGGACGGAAAGCACGTGCTGGCCGGAGGGGCCGACGCGCGTATCACCGTGCTCGATGCCGCCACCGCCAAGCAGCTCCGCCAGTTTCCTCCCGAGGCGGGATCATCTGTCTTCAGCATAGACTTTCTGGGCGACAGGCAGAGCGCTGCCGCGGTCTATTTTGATGATGCCGGCGAAAAGCCCCCGCACGGGCTGCTTTGGGACATCGCAAGCGCGAAATCCACGGCCTTGAAGTCGGATGCGCCGCTCACTTGCGGCACCGTCGTCGGTGGCAAGCTGTGGGTGTGCAGTGCTGATGGCAAGACGCTGACCATGTCGCAATGCGAATAATTCTGCAGGGCCCTGCGCATCCCTCTCCCCCGGTCGCGATGCTATAATCCTGCGACTTCAAGGATGAGGAGACGTTGATGCGCAGACTCGCATTGCTCTTTCTGTTTTGTGCTGCGGTTTTCGCCGCGGCCCAGGACCAGGATTTCAGTAAGGTCCAGATCAAGGTCACCAAGGTGTCCGGCAACATCTACATGCTGGAAGGAGCGGGCGGAAACATTGCCGCTTCGGTCGGCGAAGATGGCATCGTGATCGTCGATGACCAATACGCTCCGCTGGCCGACAAGATCGCCGGGGCTCTCAAAGGAATTGGCGTCACCGATAAGCCCGTGCGTTTCGTGATCAACACGCACTACCACGGCGACCACACCGGTGGAAACCTGCCGTTCGCGAGCGGCGGTTCCACGGTCATCGCGCAGGACAATGTGCGCAAGCGCCTGGAGACCGGGGGCAAGGCCGGCAATGGCGGATCGGTATCTATGGAACAAAAGCCCGCGGCGAAGGGAGCGCTGCCGATTATCACGTTCGATCACGATGTTACGGTTCATCTCAATGGCGAAGATATTCGTGCGCTACATTTTCCCGCCGGCCACACAGATGGAGACGCCATCGTATTTTTCCCCAAGGCCAACGTCGTACATATGGGCGACGACTTCGTGCGCTACGGCTATCCCTTCATCGACGTCACCGCAGGGGGCAGCGTCCAAGGAATGATCGCGGCTTGTGAAAAAGTTGCTGCTGTGTTGCCCGCGGACGTGAAGGTCATCCCGGGCCACGGGCAGATTTCCAACCTGGATGAAGTCCGCGATTATGTCACCATGCTCAATGAAACCAGCGCCGCGGTGCAGGCGGCGATCAAGTCTGGCAAGAGTGTCGATCAGATGAAGAAGGAAAAGATCCTCGCTGCATGGGACAAGAAGTATTCCGGCGAGTTTATTAACGGCGACGCCTTCATCGATACGCTCTACAACTCGCTGACCAACCAGAAGAACGCGGAGTTCTTGAAGCACAACTAACGGCAAAGTTACTCTGTCGTCGGTTGCCTCGACCCGGTGGCTAGCCGTGCCGCAAACAACTATGTCCCGCTGGCTTTGTCGCGGTTCTCGATCTTAGCCCAGGTATCGCGCAGGGCCACGGTCCGGTTGAACACCAGACGTTCAGCCGTCGTGTCCGAATCGACGCAAAAATATCCCATTCGCTCGAACTGGTAGCGTTCCCCCGGCTTCGCACTCGCGAGTGAGGGTTCGAGCTTGCAGTCGGTCAGGATTTCAAGCGAGTTGGGATTAAGGTTGGAAAGAAACGTGTTGTCCCCCTCAACTTCGTTAGGGTCTTCCTTAACAAATAGATTCTCGTAGATACGGGCTTCCGCATCGATGGCGTGGTTGGCCGAGACCCAATGGATGGTCGCCTTGACCTTGCGTGCATCTGGCGCGTTGCCGCTGCGGGTTTCGGTATCGTAAGTGCAATGCACTTCGTTGATCGTGCCACTCGCGTCCTTCACGACGCCCGTGCACTTGATGAAGTAGCCGCCGCGCAAACGAACTTCGCGCCCCGGCGAGAGGCGAAAGAACTTCTTGGGCGGATCTTCGCGGAAGTCGTCCTGCTCGATGTAGAGCACGCGCGAAAAGGGCACGTCGCGTGTCCCGGCACTGGGATCTTCCTGGTTGTTGACGAGTTGCAGCTCCTCCGACTGACCTTCGGGATAATTGTCGATCACAACCTTCAGCGGGCGAAGGACTGCCATGGCCCGCAGCGATCGCCGGTTCAGGTCTTCGCGGACATAGTGCTCGAGCATGGCCAGCTCGATGGTGCCGTTAGTCTTCGATGCTCCGATGGCGGCGCAGAAGTTGCGCAGCGCTTCGGGCGTGCAGCCGCGGCGTCGAATGCCTGACAGTGTCGGCATGCGAGGATCGTCCCAGCCGCGCACCCGGCCCTCCTGCACCAGTTGCAGGAGCTTGCGCTTGCTGAGCAGCGTGTAGGTCACGTTAAGCCGGTCGAATTCGATTTGCTGCGAGGGGAAAATGCCCAGTTGCTCGATGAACCAGTTGTACAGCGGGCGATGGTCTTCAAATTCCAGCGTGCAGATGGAGTGAGTGATCTTCTCCGTAGAGTCCGACTGCCCATGCGCGTAGTCGTACATGGGATAGATGCACCATTTGTCGCCAGTGCGGTTGTGGGTGGCGCGCAGGATGCGATACATCACCGGATCGCGCATGTTCAGGTTCGGCGATGCCATGTCGATCTTGGCGCGCAGTGTGCGGGATCCATCTTCAAATTCGCCGGCGTGCATGCGCTCGAACAGGTCGAGGTTCTCGTCCACCGCGCGATTACGGTACGGGCTCTCCTTTCCGGGCTCGGTCAGGGTGCCGCGATACTGCCGGACTTCCTCGGCATTCAAATCGCAAACGTAGGCCTTGCCCGCCTTGATCAACTGCAGCGCCCAGGCATAGAGCTGGTCAAAGTAGTCGGAGGCGTAATACAGTCCAGCCCACTCGTAGCCCAGCCAGTGTACATCGCGAATGATCGAATCGACGTACTCCTGCTCTTCCTTTTCGGGGTTGGTGTCGTCGAAGCGCAAGTTGGTCGCGCCGCCGAATTCCGCCGCCAGGCCGAAATTCAGATAGATGGACTTGGCGTGTCCGAGGTGGAGGTAACCGTTGGGCTCGGGAGGAAAGCGTGTCTGCACGCGTCCGGCGAACTTGTTGGACTCGAGATCGGCAAGGATAATATCGCGGATGAAATTTGAGGCTTTTGGTGGATCGGACGGCGATGTGGCCGGTGTCTCCATCGCATGGTTGGAGGTGTTCATAATGTTCAGGTGTCCTCGGATCAGGCGGGCGTAAGAGGGCGAACCGAGCGCCAGCCGCCAAAAATCTATTTTACTGTGTTTCGCGGCCACGGAACTGGGCCAGCGCAGCTTATTGCAGCTTCACGAACGCCACGCCATAGCCATTCAACGTCACTTGAATGGGCGAGTTGGGAGCGATGCTCGTGAACGCTGGACCGACGCTCGCATCCGTTGCTGCGTCGATGGTGAGCATGTTTGCGCTGCTAAACGTTCCCAGACTGCTGAGGTCGAGCGACACCGTGCGAGGCGCGCCGGGACCGTTGTTGTCCAAAGCCGAAGCCACCGCGTGATTGGCGACCATCACCACCACGCTGTTGTCGTCGTTGCGCACGGCCAGGGTTTCAAGGTCGGTGTCGTCGCTACTGTTGAAGGCCAGCAAGTTTGCTCCGGGTGGTGACGCGAACATCCGCGCCGTTTGCGTGGGATCGAGCGCGCCGCTACTGACGCGGTCGATGAACATAGCACCGTTGAGTAATTGACACACCACTACGCTCTTATTTAGTATCCGGCCAATTCTTGGGATGCCGTCGGGGTACCTGAGTGCGAATGTCTGGTCTTGTCGCGATTTGAAGCACGATGATCGGAGTAAGAAAACTGCTTCCCGGGCACTGCCTCTCAGCCGCGAACTTAGGCTCCTGCAGTTCCGTGCGCCAAGATTTGAATCGATTCACAATTTCTGGCCAGAAACGTGTCGTTGCCATGCCGGATGCCGTAGATGCACCGCGGCCTCATGCACCGGCGCGACCAACATTACTCATCGATAGTGGGGGGTGTCAGCATGAAACAAGGTCGGGTTAATGAATGCCGCCGGAACGGGTCTTCGTGGAGTCGCATCGCAGTTCTGTCTGTTCTTCTTTTGACCTGCTCGGCCTACGTGGCCGGACAATCGTCAACTTCGTTACATGGCGTGGTGAAGGACCCCAGTGGCGCCGTCGTGCCTTCCGCCAACGTCAAGCTGGTAAACCCGGAAACGAAATATCAGCGCGAAACCACCACCAACGATATAGGCGATTACCAGTTCCTGCAGATTCCTCCAGGGACTTACCAGTTGACCGTGACCGCGCCGAGCTTTCGCACTTACGAACGGACTGGCCTGGCATTACCGATCAACACCCCGACCACCGCGAATGTGAAGCTCGAGATCGGGAACAAGGGCGAATCGATTTCCGTGAACGCCGAGGCCGCGACCATCAACACGGTGGACGCCTCCATGGGAAACCCCTTCAACAACTTGCAGATCCAGGAACTGCCCCTCGAAGGCCGCAACGTGGTTGACCTGTTGAGCCTGCAGTCGGGCGTTGTCTATACCGGGAACCGTCCCGATCAAAACGTCAACAACGACACCCGCAGCGGCGCCGTGAATGGAGCTCGTAGCGACCAGAGCAATGTCACGCTGGATGGCGTCGATGTGAACGACCAGAACTCTGGCTACGCTTTTACCTCGGTGTTGCCGGTAACGCTGGATTCGGTGCAGGAATTTCGCGTGACGACCACCAACTACAACGCTGATCAGGGTATTTCGTCCGGCGCACAGGTTTCGCTGGTGACCAAGAGTGGGACCAACCACTGGCACGGCTCATTGTATGAGTACAACCGCAACACGGCGACCAGCGCCAACGACTGGTTCATTAAGGGAGCGCAGGCAGCATCGGGCCTGCCCAACACACCTCCACAGTTGATTCGCAATATTTTCGGCGGCTCGGTCGGTGGGCCGATCATTAAGGACCGCCTGTTCTTCTTTACCAACCTGGAGTTCACGCGCATGCGCGAACAAAATAGCGTAGTGCGCACGGTACCATCGGCACTTCTGCGTCAGGGTACGATCCAGTACCTCGATGTCAATGGGAATATCACTTCACTCAACTCTGCCCAGGTGACAGCGCTCGATCCACTGGGATTGGGCCCGAATTCTGCATCGCTGGCCTTCTTCAACTCGTACCCCCTTCCCAACGACACTTCCGTGGGCGATGGCTACAACTTCTCCGGATATCGCTGGGCAGCACCGGTCAAGATCAACAACAACGCCTACATCGCGCGCATCGATTACGTCCTGACCAAGAACGGTAGCCAGACGCTGTTCTGGCGCGGCGCCATGCAGAACTACAGCAACCAGGGAACGCCATTTCTACCCGGCGACGTACCCGAGCAGACCACGGTCAACTTCAGCAAGGGCATGGTGCTGGGATGGACGTGGGTAATCAATTCCGCCAACGTCAACAATTTCCATTGGGGCTACACCCGTCAGAGCGTGGGAGTGGTGGGCAACAGCAGCCTGCCCTGGATCGTTTTCCGCGAACTGAACGACAGCAACGGCAGCCCGAATTACTTCCGCAGTCACAATTTCCAGATGCCGGTCAACAACTTCATCGACGACTTCAGTTCCACCCACGGACGCCACGCGCTGCAGTTCGGAACCAACATAGCGTTTATCCGCAATCCGCGCCAAAGCTACCTGGGCTCTTTCAGTTCCGGTGTGACCAACGCCGACTGGGTGAACACGGGCGGGCTGTCCAACAGTCAAACCAGCCCCTTGAATCCCGCAAACGCTGGATTCCCGGGAGTCGACCCTTCCTTCACCAACTCTTTCGACTTTCCCCTGATCGCGTTGCTGGGCGCAGTGACCGAGGTGGACGCCAGTTACAACTACACAAAGAGTGGAAACGTGCTTCCGCAAGGTGCTCCGGTGACGCGCAACTTTGCGGCTGAGTGGTTCGACTTCTATGCCCAGGACCAGTTCCGCTGGAAGCCCAATCTCACCATCACCTACGGGCTGCGCTACTCGCTGACCTCGCCTCCGTGGGAGACCAACGGATTGCAGGTCAGCCCGACACCAAACCTGGGGAATCTGGCAACCGCGCGAGGCCAGGGCATGTTCACGGGAGTGCCATCGAACCTCGATCCTCTCGTGCAATTCAACCTCGGCGGCCCGGCGAACAACGGTCCCGGTTTCTATCCCTGGGGCAAGACGAACTTCGCTCCGCGCCTGGCATTTGCGTACACTCCCAGCGCTCAGTCGGGATGGTTGAAGAAAGTCCTAGGCGAACCCGGCCAGACCGTGATTCGCGGTGGATTCGGCATGGTCTATGACCACATCGGTTTGGGTTTGCTGAACACCTTCGACGAGAATGGTGCATTTGGACTCTCAACCGGGCTGACCAATCCTGCCGGAGTCTTGCCAGTCGAGAACGCGCCGCGCATCACCAGCATGAACGTGATTCCGACCACCACCTTCGATGGAACCCAGCAACTGTTTCTGCCAGCGCCTTCCGGGACGTTCCCGCAGACTCCTCCCTACACGCAGGACACGGGCGGGTTTGCTATTGCGTGGGGGATGGACCCGAACATCAAGAACCCCTACTCTTATACCCTCAACTTCGGATTTGCCCGCGATCTGGGGCACAACTACTCAATCGAGGCAGGCTACGTTGGGCGCATGTCACACCGTCTGCTGACCCAGTCGGAGTTGATGATGCCGCTCAACCTGAAAGACACTAAGTCGGGCATCGACTACTTCACCGCCGCGCAGGCGCTGGTGAAGCTTTACAACGCCAACACTCCAACCTCGCAAGTGACCTCGCAGACGCTAGGCCCCACGGCCGCTTACTGGCAGAACATGGTGCAAGCCCTGCAATCCGGTGGCGCATATTCGTTGTATTGCAGCGGAGGCTCCACGACCGACGTTGCGCAGGCTGTGTATGACTTGTATAGCTGCTTCAAGGGCAACGACACTACGTCGCTTTCCGTGCTGGACACCTCTGGCATTTCCGACGCCAACAACTCCGGTGTGAGCTATGGCCCTAGTAGCGGATTATACAGCTACTTCAACCGGCAATACTCGTCGCTGTACGCCTGGCGCAGCATCGGAAACGCCAGCTACAACGCGCTGCAAGTGACCTTTAAGAAGAGCTACGGGCAGGGACTGCAGTTCGCCTTCAACTACACCTATTCCAAGTCGATCGATCTTTCCTCGGACGCTTCGCGCATCAGCCCTCACGCGGGGCTGGGAGGCCAGGTGATCAACGCCTGGGCTCCTAACGCGCTGCGTGCCGTCTCCGATTACGATTTGCCACATCAGATCAATGCCAACTGGGTTTATGATCTGCCGTTTGGACACGGCCAGAAGTTCGGGAGCGAGAGCAATAAGTTCGTCAATGCCCTGCTGGGCGGGTGGCAATGGACGGGCCTGGCCCGCTGGACCTCCGGGTTCCCTATGAGCGTCGATAACGGATACGCCTTCCCAACCAACTGGGAGCTGGAGGGCAATGCCGTCCAGACGGCCCCGGTCCGGACCGGCTTCTCACGGAACTCCGACGGATCGCCCAACATGTTCGTCAACCCGCAAGCCGCGCTGGCTGCCTTCCGTGGTGGCATGCCGGGCGAGAGCGGCTCGCGCAACACCTTCCGCGGGGATGGTTTTGCCGGACTCGACATGGGGCTCAACAAGGTCTGGAAGATGTGGTACGCGGAAAGTAACGCCATCCAGTTCCGCTGGGAGGTGTTCAATGTTCCCAACCTGCACCGCTTCGATGTGCAGTCGCACCGGCCGGAGATCGATCAGTCGGCTTCGTTCGGCAATTACACCAATCTGCTGACCAATCCGCGCGTGATGCAGTTTGCTCTGCGGTACACGTTCTAACTGGCGGATTCATCAAATCAAACAGGCCCCTGGGATTACGCTCAGGGGCCATTTTCGTGATAGCGCTGAGGTTAGAAAGCGCGACTGGGGCCGCGCAACACTCGCGCTGGCAGCATCAGGATCGCCTTCAGCAACTCGAAGACACCGTCCACCGCGATTCCGAGAATCCTGAAGGGCAACAGCAGCAGCCATACCAGCGGATAGAGGATGAGCGCCATCAATGCCAGTGGCCAACAGAAAATCAGCAGAAAGAACCACAACAGGAAGGTGAACATAACTCCCCCTGATCCATGATACGGCGATTTCGGGGATGGAGTTCCGTTCCAGGTTCCCCTGGTGCTCCATGACATCGCCGGAAACTGGCGAAAAGTTGGGCCGACCGCTACCATTCCCTGATTGAGTTCTACAGGGGAGGGCATGATGTTTCGCGATCGAGCGCTCAGGGTCGCGCTGGTTTTGGTCGGACTGATGTTCCTTGCCGGCGTTTTCTCGCTGATGCAATGGGGTAATTCGGCAAAGGCGTTTGAGCAGATGCTGGCCAGCGTGTATGCCACGCTGGGAGTCTTCCTGATCATCGCGGCGTTCAATCCGCCGGCGCATCGTAGCCTCATCGCGTTCACCGCCTGGTCGAGCATAGTTCACGGGGCGGTGATGGGGGTCCAGGCCGTGAAGGGCGTGTCATCCCGCATAGCGATCTACTGGAAGCCGCGACGCCCATGCTGGCGATTGGGGTGGTCTTTCTCCTGCTGCTGGCGCCCGCTAAGCCGAACGCGAGCGGGGCGAGATGAGCTCTTGGGGTCCACGGCCGGTTGCGGCCAAATGGCGAAAATTTCTTTTTAAAGACTATTTAGAATCAATGATTTAGGCGGAAATTGCGTGCAAACCATTGATAAATATAATAGTTATATGTATCCATTAGTAGGCGTATGAGTTAAACGGCATAGTTTTCGCCGGATGTTCGCTTGCGCTTTCCTTTAGCGGCCGAAGCCGTGTTCTCGATGGCGCTGGCACGCCGCTGAGGCGATGGTCCGCCCGGTGGCCGTATGGGTGCGAGTCGGGTTTTCAAGGAGCCGATCTCGTCCGCCACCTGGGCGCGGATGGGCAGGGAACATAAGTCCCTTCCCCGTTACGACCTATAGCGCGGCGTCCAATGGGAATGCCAGAGAAATCAGGGTAGTGGGAAAACGAAAGTAACCGAGCGTTTCCTTGGATGGGTACTCGGATACAGACCCCCTATTTGGAAATGGCAGACAAATGCGGACGAACTCCCCACCGGCGTATACTCGTGCGGAAATTCGAGGAGACGTGATGGTTCGAGCCTGCCAATGCGTTGTTCTGACGATTCTGTTGTTCAGCGTTCTTGCATCCGGGCAGTCGAGCGCTCCCGGCGCTGCGTCCACTGGGGTTCCGGCGAACCAAGCTGCGGCCGGGCCGGCGTTCGATGTCAGAGCGGCGGTCGATGCCTATCTGGCCAAGATGCCGCCCGCGCAACGCGCCCGTTCCGATGCCTATTTCGAAGGCGGCTATTGGCTGCAGCTGTGGGATTTTCTTATTACGGTCTTCGTGATGTGGTTGTTGCTGCGGTTCCGGTGGTCGGCGCGCATGCGCAATCTGGCCGAGCGCATTACCCGATTCCGTCCGCTGCAGACGGCGCTCTACTGGGTGCAGTTCATCGTCGTTGTGACGGTGCTCACGTTCCCTATGAGCCTTTATGAGGGTTACTTCCGCGAGCACAAGTACGGACTTCTCAACCAGACCTTCGGCCCCTGGATGCGCGATCAGATGGTTGGGCTGGGCGTCGGCGTGGTGCTGGGCGCCATCCTCATGGTGCCGTTGTTCGGGCTGGTGAGACGGCTGGGGAAGAGCTGGTGGGTGTGGGGCGCAACCCTGATGATAGTGTTTGTCGCGTTCGTGAGCCTGATCGCCCCGGTGTACATCGCTCCGCTGTTCAACAAGTACACGACGCTGACGGATGCACGAGTCAAAGATCCGATTCTCAGCATGGCGCGAGCGAACGGGATTCCCGCCAACGATGTGTACGAGTTCGACGCCTCGCGGCAATCGAACCGGGTGAGCGCCAATGTCAGCGGGTTTGCCGATACGATGCGAATTTCGTTGAACGACAACCTGCTGAAGCGCTGCACGCTGCCTGAGATTGAGACGACCATGGGACATGAGATGGGCCACTATGTCCTCAACCACGAGTACAAGGGACTGGTCATGTTTGGAGTGGTAATCGTGATCGGGTTCGCCTTCGTGAATTGGGGCATCAACTTCAGTCTGGCGCGCTGGGGCGGGCAGTGGGATGTGCGAGGAATCACCGATGTCGCCGTGCTGCCGCTGGCGATGATCGTGTTCTCGGTTTACGTGTTTCTGATGACCCCGGTGACCAATACGATCACGCGCAACATGGAATATGAGGCGGACCTGTACGGCTTGAACGCGGCCCAACAACCGGACGGCGAGGCGAATGTGGACATGCTGTTGGGAGAGTATCGCAAGCTGGATCCCGGTCCCGTCGAGGAGCTCCTGTTTTACGATCATCCGAGTGGACGCACGCGGATCACCGCGGCGATGCGGTGGAAGGCCGAGCATCCGGAGTCGACGAACCAGGAGGAGATGACGAGGCCGTTGTTCGAGGGGAAGTGATGGGTTCGGTGGGCCACAACTTCCGTCATGGGAAATTGTGGGAATGTCAAAAGACTAACTCACGCAAGATCGGCTTGAGTGGGGCACCCGGCGGGGTCGTAATAAGGCGTCAGATTATTATGCTTCAAGTTTTGCTAGAATCGCCCTCGCCGCAGCTTCACCCGTCAACAACGCCCCCTCGAAAAAACCGCCCCAGCGTTCGGCGACTTCTGAACCTGCCCAGTAAATGCGTCCGACTGGCGCAGCGAGTGCCTCGCCGAAGCCGGTCCACACCCCCGGCGGCATAAAGGCAGAATAGCCACCTCCGGCCCAAGGATCGCCGGCCCAGTCAGCCTCGTCGTAGGTGACAGCAGATAGTGCTTCCTCTCCGAAGTAGGTCGCCAAGTCAGAGAGCACTGCTGAACGGCGGTCGTTGTCATTGAGGGGCCGCCAACGCTTGTAGCGATCTCCCACGACGAAGGTTGCGAGCACACCTTTGCCACTCTCGGGGTCAGAGCTATCGGCACAGAGTTCAAAACACGAGCGGTTACCGATTCCCATTCCAGACCAGCCCTTTTCGCGCCAGAACGGCGTCTCATAGGAAATCAGGATCTTCGCCAGGCATCCCATCGGTATCCGTTGGGTAAGTTGTTGCCGCAACGGTGGCAGCGGCGGATCGTAGCGAATTTGACCAGCAAGATGGGGCGGTGTCGCAACGATGGTGAACTGGGCGTCGTAGCGGTTGTGGGCCGTTTCTATTTCAACCCCGGTTTCATTGTGGCGGATGCATAAGACCGGCTCGTTGAGCCGAATTCGATCTCCCAACTCGGCTGCAATCTTCTCTGGAAGTTGTCCGGCCCCGCCATGAATGAGATCAGCGTCTGGGTGCTCCGATTGCGGAGCGCTCTTCTGTCCCCACAGAACGTGCAGAAGCGACACTTGATTGGGCTCTGCCGGCCCCATGAAACCAACCGCACGAGCCATGTAGGCGAAGTACCAGCGACCGAAGTCGGTCTGAGTGTTTTCCTCAATCCACCGCGCAAAGGTATCACTATCCAGTCGTTGGTTTTGCTCGCCTGCGACTGGATGTCCCCAACTTAGTGCCGCCGAAATCGCGTGAAAACGGTCCCACGCCTCGGTAACGTCCTGCCATTCCGCATCCGTTACACCTGGTACTTCACATTCGTGGAAGCCCTGAAATAACCCACGGAACTCGTGGCGGTCGCCGTTGAACACCAGCACCGTGCGTCCGTGAACAGGGGAAGGGAAATAACGCACTCCGTACTCGTCGAGCAGTGCCAACATACGATCATGTGTGTGTCCGACCCACTGCCCTCCAAGATCAATCCACTGCCCTGATGCCAGACGGTGGCCATGCATGCGACCGCCGATGCGATCGCGCGCTTCGACGACCAAAACAAGTTTCCCTGACCGATGCAGATTGCGGGCCGCGATGAGCCCTGAAAGCCCAGCGCCGATCACGACGCAGTCATAAGCACTTCGATTTGGACTTGACATTTCTTGTCTCCAAGTTGCTTTTTGTCACGGGACTGACCGCAAATGGGTCTCGAACACCCCTCCGGTTCATTTGCTGACGCGGGGAAGTTGCCCGGGTCACCCGCCGAAGTCCTGTTCGTTCATGCAAAGTCAAAAGACCCACTCAAGCAAATGCGGCTTGAGTGGGGCACCCGGCCACCCGCCTATGGTGTCCGTGATCCCTAGTGTCCTCCGCTATTGCCCGACAGCTCCTTCACGATGTTGCCGACGAACTGCTTCGCGTCGCCGAAGAGCATCAGGGTGTTGTCGAGGTAGTACAGCGGGTTGTCGATGCCGGCGAAGCCTGGACTCATGCTGCGCTTGATGACCATCACGGTGTGCGCCTTGTCCACATCGAGAATCGGCATGCCGTAGATGGGGCTCGATGTGTCGGTGCGCGCCGCCGGATTGGTGACGTCGTTGGCGCCGATGACGAGGGCGACGTCGGTATGTGGCATGTCGCCGTTGACCTGGTCCATGTCGAGCAGCTTGTCGTAGGGAATGTCGGCCTCGGCGAGGAGAACGTTCATGTGTCCGGGCATGCGGCCGGCCACGGGATGGATGCCGAAGGTCACGTCCACGCCGCGCTTGCTGAGCGCGTCGTAGAGTTCGCGCACTTTGTGCTGCGCCTGGGCCACGGCCATTCCGTATCCGGGGACGATGACGACTTTGTTCGCAGCCGCGAGGATGGCCGTCGCTTCTTCAGGCGTGGCACTGCGCACGGGACGCGCTTCCTGTCCTGCCGCAGCTGTGACCTGCTCCTGCCCGAAGGCGCCAAAGAGCACGTTGGTGAAGGAGCGGTTCATAGCTTTCGACATGTTGACGGAGAGGATGAAGCCCGATGCGCCGTCGAGCGCGCCGGCCACGATGAGCAGCTTGCTGTCGAGCACGAAGCCCATGGCCGCCGCCGACAGTCCGGCGTAGGAGTTCAACAGCGAGATCACGGTTGGCATGTCGGCGCCGCCAATCGGGATGATCATGAGCACGCCAAAAATCAGCGGAATGACGATCATTGCCGGGAACAAATACATCTGGTCGGGATGCAGGGTGAGGTACACGGCGATGGCGATCGCGATCCCCAGGAAGCCCAGGTTAACGATATTTTGTCCTTTATAGGTGATGGGACGTTGGGGCAGGAGCTCCTGCAATTTGCCCGCCGCCATCAGGCTGCCAGTGAAGGTCAGCGAGCCCAGGATTACCTCCAGCGACAGGGCGCTCATGATGAACCGCGAGACGTTGGGCGCGCGCAGGTAAAACTCGGCCGTGCCCACGAGCGTGACGCAAAGCGCTCCGAAGGCATGGCTGAGCGCCGTCCGCTGCGGCACGGCGGTCATCGCCACCCGGCCCAGTGGCACGCCGATGATCGTCCCCAGTACCAGAGCGATGGCAATCCATTTGTAATCGACGATACCTTTGTGGAAGAGCGTCCCTACGACAGCAAGCAGCATGCCCACTTCGCCCGCCAACACGCCGCGCCGCGCCGTGGCTGGCGAGCTCAGCCACTTGAGCGCCAGGATGAACAGCGCCGCCGCAATAATGTAGAGGACTTCAATGATGAGGTCGCTACCCGGTAGGTTGGTCATGGCTTCTGGGTCTTGCTGGATTTGAACATCCTGAGCATGCGGTCGGTAATGATGAAGCCGCCGACTATATTGCTGGTGGCGGCCACAATCGCGACGGTCCCCAGGACGGTGGCCAGGGTGCTCTTCTGCTCTCCCGCCAGGATGATGGCGCCCACTACGGCGATGGCGTCCAACGCGTTGGTCAGCGACATCAAGGGCGTGTGGAGAAGCGGTGAGACCCGCCGGATCACCTCGAATCCGATGAACGCGGCGAGCATGAAGACATACAGACTGGTGATCAGGTCTGCCTTCATTGAATTGATTGCCTCCTTACGTCTGTGCCACCAGCGCCGGCAGCGAGAAAAATTCACGTATGCGGGGATTCACGATCTCGCCGCCTTCGGTGACCAGGGTGCTGCGCACGATCTCGTCGTCCAGGTTCAGGTTCAGCTTTCCATCCTTCACCATGTTGAGCAGGAAGTTGGTCAGGTTGCGGGCGTACATCTGGCTGGCGTGATAGGGAACCGTGCTGGCCAGATTGATGGTGCCGATGATTGAAACGCCATACTCGACGATCTTCTCGCCCATGCGCGTCAGTTCGCAGTTGCCGCCGCGCTCGGAAGCGAGATCGACGATCACCGATCCGGGCGCCATGCGCTCCACCATCTCTTTCGTCACCAGCACCGGCGATGTCTTGCCGGGAATGACCGCCGCTGTGATCACCACGTCGTGTGCGGCGACGACGTTGCCCAGCAACTCGCGCTGCCGCTGATAGAACGAATCGTCCTGCGCTTTGGCATAGCCACCGGCATCCTGCGCGTCGGCAACCTCCAGAGGAAGCTCGACGAACCTGCCACCCAGGCTCTGCACCTGCTCTTTGACGGCGGGACGCAGATCGTAGGCCGAGACTACGGCTCCCAACCGCCGCGCCGTAGCGATGGCCTGTAAACCCGCGACACCCGCGCCCATGACCAAAACGCGCGCGGGAGTGATGGTTCCGGCAGCGGTGGTCAGCATGGGAAAGATGCGGGGCAGCGTGTCTGCCGCGAGAATCACCGCCTTGTATCCGCAAATGGTGCCCATAGAGGACAGGGCGTCCATGCTTTGCGCGCGCGTGGTGCGCGGCATCAACTCGACCGAGAACGCAGTCACGCCGGTGGCAGCAATTTCCTGGACGGTGTGCACACTGCCGAGTGGCCGCAAAAAACCAATCAGGACCTGGCCTCGGCGGAGCAGCGGGAGATCGGTCTTGCCGGTCACCTCGTTGGAGCCGTGGCTCAGCACTTGGAGAATAATGTCAGCCGTGCGAAATACATCCGCCCGCTCGGCAACGACCGTAGCGCCTTTGGCGGTGTAGTCCGCATCGGGATAGCCGGCGTCCACGCCGGCGCCAGCTTCAACAATGACGTCCAGTCCAGCTTTCTTGAGGTTTGGAATGGCCGCAGGTACGAGCGCAACCCGCCGCTCCCCTGGAAAGATCTCGCGGGGAACACCGACAATCATGGAGGTTTCCTCTACTGCCCAGCGCAAAATGGTGAACTGAGCATTCTACGCGGGAAGGCGAGAAATTCCATGAAAAGCACAGGAAAGAAGGGAGGCCGAACCCAAAATGAAAACCCGGAGCCGGTGGGGCTCCGGGTTCTGTGTGAGCGTTGCGGCAGGTTAGCTCAAAGCGACGATCACAGTCTCTGCTCCGCCGCCGCCGGACTCGCGGCTGGAAGCCGTCACTTCCTTCTCCAGCTTCGACTCGGGTACCGAGAGGCCCAGGCTGCGGGTGCTGGTCCAGATCTGGTGCAGGAAGTAACGGTCGCCGATCTTGTCGAACACCAGCTTGGTTTCGCCTTCCTTCGACGGGCCGGCATAGGCGTAGATGCCGAGCACTTCGGCCGTTCCGTCTTTGGTCTCGGTCAAGGTCGCCCGGGCACCGGCGTCGCGGGCTTCGTAGTCGCCCGCGGCGAGCTGCTTGCCATCGACGCTGAAAGCGAAAGGAACGTTGGCCGACATCACGATCTGGCTTTGGGCATTGACCATGGGGACGGCGAGAACGGAGGCCACGACGAGAGTCATCAGGGCCCCAAACATGTTGCGCTTCATAACTCCTCCTTAGGGGCTCCTGTCGCGGAACCCAAGCTGAATTTGTGAACCGCCTTGCTCTCGGGCTTTCTTTCGATTGCCTTTTGGCTTGCGGCTTACGCCAGGAGATAGAGCAATCGGGTGGCCAAATGGTGGGAAGGTGTGCAGTGCGGCGTAAATCGATAAATTGACGCGCGGTCTGTGGAGAGTTTGCGATTACGGCCCCGGCGTTGTACGGCTTCGTAACTTATCCGAACGGATAGTTTGGGCATGCGTTGTGGTTAGTGTTTGCGAAGTTTGGCCTAGCTGGGGCACAAACAATATGGAGATGGAGCGATACTTTGAAGAAGAACTCCTCGAGCAGAATAAATAGGATTTAATTTAAGCGAACGAAATGTTATGTTGCGCGGCACTATTGTGCCTTGCGGAAGGGGAGTTTGGTGTATGTTTTTGGCCGACTTGGAACCGAACTAAGCGCTTGGATTGGTTACTCGCATGGTCGTGTGGGCAAAAAGGAGGATGTATGACTCTAATGTTGATCGCAGCTCTGGTGGTGGCGTACGACGTCCACGTACAGCAGCAGACAAGAGGGGACACTCGTACCCTCTTTCAATTTGAACTCCGCGTTTTGACGGTGAATTCGGGATCGCCGCCCTTCGTCCTATCTAAGGTTGGTTTTCGCCCATAACCTCAAGCCGCAAAGCTGATTCCAAGTCGAGACTTGCGATAAACAATTAGGTCCACCAATGTTGGCCGCGTCGAACGCCGCCGGGAATGGCATCTTATTTGCTTGACTCTCGTTTGTGACGTGATACTTTGTCTGCACTCGTGACAGGGACACACAAGCAGGAGGAATTCCATGACTAAAAGAACCGGCGGAATACTCGCGATTGTTCTGGCTATCCTCGCCATTCTCGGATACGTGGCGACCCAGCCAGCCCCGGGGGGTGGCGGCGGAAAGCTCGTCGACGTGGCCGACACAATTCAGGTAGACGCCACCGGTGCTTGCACTTTGAGCACGATGCCGTTGCCAATCAACACCGGGGACAAAGTGACCTGGTCTGATGACAAGGGCCTGGCATACACCGTTGTGTTCCCGGCGGGAAGCGCACTCAGCCCAGGCACGCCGTTCACCCACCCGCTCAATGGTTCAAGGCAAACCACTTTTTCGTCAAAAGGTGCGCCTTTACAGACAGGTGCGGCCAGCGTCACGTGGTGGCAGAAGATTTGGGGCAGCAACGAGTTCCCAATTCAGACCATCACTGTGAATGGCAACGTTTGTTACGACAGAGGCAAGATCCTCATTCCGGGGATGAAGGTCATTATCAATCAGTAGGTCAGTGCGAAGCCGAAACGATCGCCCGGAAGGCTGGGTCCTGCTGAATTGAGGCGAAGTCTGGGGAGTCGCGAATCGTCGAGCGTGAAAAGCCAGCGGCGGATGCGCGACGAAGCCACTCTAGTGTTTGCTCTCGCTCTCCATAGTGGTTGTGGACCACGGCAGCGCGAAACATCACATCCGGGTCAGACGGCCCAACTAAAAGCGCTTGCTCCAGCGCGCTCAGCGCCGCTTCGCGCTCGCCGACCATGGCCGAGTAAGATGCAATACAAGAAAGCGCTCCACTGTCCTTGGGATTGATTTTCGCGCTGGCTTTTGCGAGTGCAATTGCTTTTCGATAGACCTCTGCGGCCTCCGCTCGGCGTGAAACCGACCAGTACAGGGCATCCGCGAGATTCCCTATTGCGACGTAGTTCTGACCATCCAGCTCAGTCGCCTTCCGCAGCGCAGTGATCGACTCCGGGAACTTGTGGAGATAGAAGTATGCCGCTCCGAGGTCGCTATATGTTGTAACCGTCTCCCGTATCTGGGCCGAGCCTTGAAGCACGTCTATAGCATCCTGATACCGCCCCTCGAGCAGATAGATCCCCCCGAGATTTTCCCGCACCATATTGTTTCCCGGCGCCAGATCAGACGCCTTCCGAAACATCTTTTCCGCTTCTGTGTAGTTGGCGCGACCGTAATAAAAGAAACCCGCCCAGTTGTACGCCGCCCAGTAATTCGGGCTCAGTGCCGTCGCCTTCTTGAACGTCGACTCGGCCTCCGAATAGTTGTCCAGCTTGTCGAAGGTATCGCCGAGAGCCATGACCGCCATGACGTTGTTCGGGTCGGCCGCCACCGCCTGGTTGATTTCCTGCAGTGCCTTGTCGTATTCACCACGGGTTCGGGACACGTTGCCAAGGCAAAGATGGCCTTCCGCCAGCTTGGGATCGGCAGCCAGAGCTTTGCCGCAGTTAGCAGTTGCCTTGTCCAGCCACGCCTTGTTGTGGTCGGCCTTATACCGTTGCCAGTACGCCTCCCCCAACCCCGCGTAAGCCGGAGCGAAATTCGGGCTCAGCTTTAACGCCTGCTCGAACTGCTTGATGGCGCTGTCGATGTTCTCCGTCTTCTGGTAATCCAGCAGGTAGCCGCGCCCCCGCACGTAGTATTCGTAGGCGGCGGGTTCCGCAGCATGGACTTCCGAAGGTGCAGGCTGCTCGGACCTGGCGTCCTGGGGCAGCATCGCGAACACGTCGGCAACGGAGTTGTCTTCCAAGGCGAAAAGATCGTTGGCATCGCCGGTGACGGTGCGCGCGTCCATCTGCTGATGTGTCTTGGGATCGATCAGGCTACAGGTGACGCGAATCTTGTCGGGTGAGCGCTGCAGCGCGACCGTCAGTACCCGGTCAACGCCGAACGCCTTTCTGGCGGCCTCCGCCGTCGTTACTCCTTGGGCTCGCAATTCGTTGGGTGGAATCAACTGAAACGCGCGCCCGTTCGTTCCCTGCGCGATGCGTGCGCTGACGGTTTCGGCGACGCCGCGCACAAGGGCGTTCTCTGAGGCATCCCCGCCGTCGGTCTCGATGGGCAGCACCGCCAGCACGCGGAAGCTACTGCCGGCTGGCGGCTGTGGCCCGAGCATTTGCCTGATCTGCGGCCAAAAGTGGTGTAAGGCGAATGCGGAGCTTGCCAACAGTACCGTCACCAGCGCAAGTGTAAGGCGACTGCCTCGCAGCCGTTCACCGGTTCCAATTGTTCGCCCCTGCGCGACCCGCACCAGATCATCGTGCAGTTCTTTGGCTGTCTGGTAGCGCAGTTTGGGGTCCTTTTGCACGGCCCGCAGAATCACGCACTCCAACCCAGTCGAGATTGCCGGATTGAGCCCCGTCGGACGCTTCGGTTCCTGGTGCTGGATGGCATCCTTCAACCGCTGCAACTGGGTCTGGGGAAAAGGCAGCTGTCCGGTCGCCAACTCGTATAGAACAACTCCCGCGGCCCAGAGGTCCGTGCGCTGGTCGCTGATTCCGTCGAACTGCTCGGGCGCCATGTAAGGAAGCGTCCCGGTCAGTGTCATGGTGAGGGTCACCGTCTCAGCAGACGCGACATCGGTCCCGGGATCGACCAGTTCCGCCAGGCCAAAGTCCAGAATCTTTAATTGTCCGCCTGCGGTGATGCGAAGGTTTCCCGGCTTCAGGTCGCGATGGATGATGCCCTCGAGATGCGCCGCAGCCAGGCCACTGGCGAGTTCCGCGCCCAGCGCGAGTATGGTCTCTTCCGGCAACGGCCCATTCGACAACTGCTCGTCGAGCCTGGCACCGGAGATGTATTCCGTAACCAGAAAATCGATGCCATTCTCCTCCCCGAAATAAAACGCCGTGGCAATGTTCGGGTGGCTTAACTTGCCGACGGCTTGTGCTTCCTGGCGGAAGCGTTTACGCGCGGCTTCATCGGAGAATGCCTTGACCGGAAGGATCTTGAGGGCCACATCTCTGTCGAACCGCTCGTCGTGGGCGCGAAACACCTCGCCCTGACCTCCTCCTCCGATTTTTTCGAGAATGCGGTAGTGACCTACAAGTTGCCCGACATTGACCTCTGGCGTCGACATAGACTCGCATATTAGGACACGGTTACGGTCCAGCGTCAATGAAACACGGGGGTGCCATTGCCAGTCTTCGTGGGGCTGCTGCAGAGAAATTCCGGTCGAACCAAACTAAAGTGCTACACCTTGAGAAAGATCCGCTTCCGGTACATCCACCAGATCGGCAGGAAACAAACCAGGACGAACGCCAGTGCATATTCCAGCGATCCCAATTCGCGGGGAGTAACTTGCCCGAAGGCGGTTCGGTAGATGTAGTCCTGCAGAGGCATGGTGCGGCGCCCTATGTGTACTCGAATGCTGTACAGCACGCTCGAAAACAGGTCCGCGAGGATGTATGCAGCGATGGCATTGGTGCCGAAGATCACAAACGGCTTTGTCCAGAAACCGCGATGCAGCTTGACATCGTTGACCCAGTAGCAGGCTGCCAGGCAAAGTAGCGCACATCCGGCAGTGAACAGAACGAAGGAGCTGGTCCACAGCTTCTTGTTGATCGGGAACCATAGTCCCCAGAGCTGTCCGGCCACCACGCAGACCGCCCCGAAGGCCAGCATGCCGACGACTTTCTTTTTCGCGTCGTGCGCGGCAGCCAGCCACTCGCCGGTCAGTACTCCCAACAACGCCGTCGCAATCGCAGGGAACGTGCTGAGAATTCCCTCCGGATCGCGTGTTACCTCGTACATTCCGCCCGGCAGGAAGCGGCTATCGAGATACCAGGACAGGTTGGCGTCGGGATCCAGCAGCGGGATGTCTCTGACCGGAATCCCGAATCCGGGAACCGGCACGAACCGCATCGCAATCCAGTAGCCGACCAGCAGGCCCGCGATCCAGATCACGATTCCTCGCGTCTTCCATGTCAGCGTGATCAGGGCCGCCGCAAGGTAGGCGAGGGCGATGCGCTGCAGGACTCCGGCTACGCGCCAGGTGGCGAGATGGAAATATGGAAAGCCGTTCAGGAACAGACCTATAAGAAAGATAATCGCGCTTCTGCGCAAGGTGTGAAGCAGCAGCGTCCGCTTCGATTCGCTGCGCAGCAGGCGCGATTGGAACGACAGGCTGAGCGACACCCCAACAATAAAAAGGAAGAAAGGAAAAATGAGGTCGGTCGGAGTCCATCCGTTCCAGTCCGAGTGTTGCAACGGAGCGTATGGGAAGTCATTTCCCGGATTGTTCACCAGGATCATGGCCGCGATGGCCGCGCCGCGAAAGACGTCGAGCGAAAACAGGCGGGACGGTGCGGATGCCTCTCGGCTGCGGGTGACCGGAGCTGCGCTGACGGAGGTGGCCATTGTGGTCGGTGAGTGCAGATCGAAAATCGTCGTATTTATCGTAACCGAAACGGTGGATTCCGTGGTCTTTCAGTAAATGGTTGCAGCACAGAGGCTTCAGGGCGCCGCGACCTTGCGCTGTCCGGAATCGGACACCTTTATCCGAGGCGGGACACACCGCATTCCCACAAAGGAACTGCTCCTCCCTAACCTGCTTCTGAATCAACAAGAAGCCAATCATGAGATTGGCCGCCCACTTGCTCTTTCCAAAGCGCAATGGATATCGCCCGTCCTGAATTTAAGCAACAAAAGCGCCGCCGCCAGATTCTCTGGGGTGGTCTAGGCCTTCTTGCCCTCGTAGCGTTGACTGTCGGAGTCGCCCGTTTGAAGCCTGCCGCCCCCACCGTGGAGCGCGCCACGATATGGACTGACACCGTGAAACGCGGCTCCATGCTGCGCCAGGTACGCGGCTTGGGGTCGCTGATTCCGAGCCGTGAAGATGTGCTGCAGATTCCCGCTGAAACCGAGGCCACGGTAATCCGCATCGTGAAGCTGCCCGGGTCGGAAGTGCAGGCGGACACTGTTCTGGTCGAAATGAGCAACCCTCAACTGGAGCAGGAAGCGGTGGATGCGCAGCTCCAAGTGAAGGCGGCGCAAGCCGAATACCAGAGTCTCAAAGTGAGGCTCGACAGCGACCTGATGACCCAGCGCGCCGGGGCCGCCACGGTCAATGCCGACTACAGCGAGGCACAGCGGCAGGCGCAAACCGATAAATCGCTTTACGAGTTGGGCGTCGTCTCCGGCCTCACCGCGAAGGCTTCGGCGGGCAAGGCCGAGGCGCTGGTCACCCGCAACCAGATAGAGGACGAGCGGCTGAAGATCAATCGGGAAGCCATTAAGTCGCAACTCGCCGTGCAGCAGGCCAAGATCGAGCAGATGCAGGCCCTGGCGGGTCTGAAGCAGAAGCAACTCGAAAAGCTGCGGGTACGGGCAGGCGTTGCCGGCGTCCTGGTCGAGATGCCGCTGCAGGTTGGCCAGCATGTACTGCCGGGCGTCGAGTTGGCGAAAATCGTGCAGCCCAACCACTTGATGGCCGAGCTGAAGATTCCCGAAACCCAGGCACGCGACGTGCAGATCGGCGAGCCCGCCTCGATCGACACCCACAACGGGGTGATCGCGGGCTCGGTGAGCCGGGTTGATCCCGCGGTACAGAACGGAACGGTCACGGTTGACGTATCACTGACAGGCGAGTTGCCCAAGGGGGCGCGCCCCGACTTGAGCGTGGACGGAACTATCGATCTGGAGAAGCTTGAAAACGTGTTGTATGTGGGGCGCCCGGCATTTGGACAGGAGAACAGCACCATCTCCATGTTCGTGCTGGATCGCCAAGGCAACGGGGCCGCGCGCACGCAGGTGAAGACCGGTCGCGCTTCGGTGAACCTGATCCAGATCGATTCCGGACTGAAGGAAGGCGACACCGTTATCTTGTCGGACATGTCGCGCTGGGACAACACGGATCGCGTAAAGCTGGATTAGTGGTCGGTAATTAGTAATTGGTGGTTCGTTGGGCAGCGCGGCATTTCAGGGTCGCCATCACAGCACGGGAAAATCGGGGGCTTTAGCCCCAATCGGACAGAATTTCATCGCGAAAGAGCGAAAAAACTATGAACGAAGCAGCAGCCCCACTGATCGAAATTGAGAATCTCACGAAAGTTTTCTATACCGACGAAGTCGAAACCCATGCGCTCGCCGGAGTTCACCTGAGCATCGCCAAAGGCGAGTACGTGGCGATGTCCGGGCCATCGGGTTGCGGCAAGTCAACCTTGCTTTCCATCATCGGACTGCTGGACACTCCGACGGATGGCAAGTACAAGTTGAACGGCTCGACGGTGGAGAAGCTGGACTTCGCTGACCGGTCGCGGATCCGCAATCGCGAAATCGGTTTCATTTTCCAGAGCTTCAACTTGATCGGCGACCTCACGGTTTACGAGAACGTCGAGCTGCCGCTCACCTATCGCGACGGCATGCCCGCTGCGGAGCGCAAGCGGCGCGTGCTGGAAGCACTGGAGCGAGTGGGCATGGCGCATCGCCTGCGGCATTATCCCTCGCAACTATCAGGCGGCCAGCAGCAGCGCGTGGCAGTCGCACGCGCGCTTGCCGGTTCGCCGTCCATCCTGCTGGCTGACGAGCCGACCGGAAACCTCGACTCGCGCAATGGCGAAGCGGTGATGGAGTTGCTGCAGACGCTGCATCGTGAAGGCTCCACCATTTGCATGGTGACGCACGATCCTCGTTTTGCAGCGCACGCCGAGCGCGAAGTGCACCTCTTCGATGGCAAGGTCGTTGCCGAGGACGAGCTTCGCCGGCTGATGCAGGAGACACAATAGGCAATCGGTAATTGGTAATTAGAAAAAGTGATAGCTCGTCAGTAATTCGACAGTATGGTCTCGCGAATGAGGCCTGAGTCAGGCGATGGAGAGCAAGATCTCGTGTGTGTTGTCTTTTCACTTGCGGACTGCTAGTTGTGAAGACCAATTACTAATTACTGACCAACATGATCCGACTAAAGAATCTTGAGCGCAGTTACAAGACAGGAGCGGGCGAGACCTGGGTCCTGCGCCGCATTGACCTCACCATTCCCGAAGGGGAGTTCCTGACGATCATGGGTCCATCGGGAGCGGGCAAGTCTTCGCTGCTGAACGCGCTTGCTCTGCTCGATGACCAGTGGGCCGGCGAGTTCTGGTTCCGCGATGCGGCGGTGCATAACATGAAGCGCAAAGACCGTGCCGAGTTGGCGAAACGTAATATCGGAATGGTCTTCCAGAGCTATCACCTGCTCGACGACCTCACGGTGCAGGAAAACATCGATCTTCCGCTTTCTTACAAGGACATCCCGCGCAGCGAGCGGCGGGCGTTGGTGGCGGACACGCTCGACCGCTTCCAGATCGTGGCGAAGAAGGATTTGTATCCCAACCAGTTGTCGGGCGGACAACAACAGCTTGTGGGCATTGCTAGAGCGGTGATTCACAAACCCGCTCTGCTGCTGGCGGATGAACCCACCGGGAACCTGCACTCCAGCCAGGCGAAGGAGATCATGGAACTCTTCAGCGAACTCAATCGCGAGGGCACGACCATTGTGCAGGTCACACACTCCGACGTGAATGCGTCGTATGGAAAGCGCACGATTCAACTGCGCGATGGCTGGATGGTGAGTGACACCGGCAATTCCGCGCTGGCTTCCGCAGATCAGGCGGTTCGGTCATGATCGAGCGCTGTTCGCGATCCCCCTTGCTCGTGACGTTGCTTTGTTCGCTGTTGGTCAGCGCCCAGGGACAGACCGCAACTCCGCTGCCGTCGGCTCCGTCGCCGCAACCCGCTCCGCAGGCGCAGGTGGCGATTCAGACTCCGCCGAAGCTCGCCATGCCGCATACCTGGGAGCCATTCGGCGCGTACCTCCCGAGCACCGTGTCAGAGCCGCAACTGACCAACTCGCCGCGGCTCGACCAGCTCATCCGCGACGGGAAGCTTTACATTTCGCTCAACGACGCAATCTCGCTGGCGATCGAGAACAATCTTGATGTCGCCATCGCTCGCTACAACCTGCCTATCGCCGACACCGACATCCTCCGTACCAAGGCGGGTGGCTCGTTCCGCGGCGTCAACACCGGCGTCGTGCAAGGTACGCCGGGAGGCGGCGTGGGAGGCTTTGGCACCGGCGCTCCCGGGGCAGGCGCGGGCGGCACCACGGGCGGTGCGGGCGGAGCAGGTGCAGGCGCGGCCGGTATAGTGCAATCGACCCTCGGAGCTGGAACCGCGGTGCAGTCGTACGATCCGGCTATCACCGGCAATATGGGCATCGAGCACCTCACGCAGCCGCTCGCCAATCTGCAGATCTTCGGCGTTCCGTCATTACAGCAGAACACGGGCGTATTCAATCTTGCCTACCAGCAGGCGTTCCCCACCGGAACCAGCATTACGTTCGAAACCCAGAACAATCGCCAAACTACGAATAGCATTTACAGCAACCTTAATCCGTCGCTGGGCGCGTATTATCGCGTGACCGTGCAGCAGCAGTTGCTGGCGGGCGCCGGATTCGGCCCTAATCTGCGTTTCCTTCGTATTGCCAGGAACAACAAGAAAATATCGGACATCGCCTTCAAGGACCAGGTAGCCGCCACCATCACCCAGATCTCCAACATGTACTGGGACCTGGTGAGCGCCTACGAGGCGGAGCGGGTCACCGAGCAATCGTTCGCGTTCGCGCAGCAGAGCCTGTCTAATGCGCAAAAGCAATTGCAGCTTGAGGCGGTGCCGGCAATGGACGTAATGCGCGCCGAAGCCGAAGTGTCGCGCCGCGACCAGGACCTGTTGATCGCGAAGACCACGCTGCAATTGCAGGAATCGCTGATGAAGAATGCGATCACCAAGAACCTTGACGATCCAGTGCTGGAGTCGATGCCTGTGATTCCTACCGACCGGTCCGAGCCGGCTGAAGTACAGGCCGACAAGGCGCTGCAAGTGCTGATTGGTGAAGCTCTGCAGGGCCGGCCTGATCTGGCCGAGTCGGACATCGATCTGGTGAACCGCCAGATCAGCCGGCAGGCCGCGAAGAATAACCTGCTGCCTCAGTTGTCCCTGGTCGGGTTTTACGGGGGCACGGGACTAGCGGGCGAGCTGAATCCTGCTTTCAGCGGCCAGAACACGTCAACGCTGCCTACGGGTTTCTGGGGCGCTTTCGACAACGCCTTCAACGGCACCTCCCCTGACTACTTCGTAGGATTGAACCTGAATATTCCGATTCGCAACCGCGTGGCCAAGGCCGATCAGTACCGATCCGAGCTGGAGTATCGCCAGGCCGAGCTTCGCCAGCAGCAGCTCAAGAAGCAGATTCGCATCGAGGTGCGCAACGCGCAGTACGCGCTGGAGCAGAGCCGGGCCCGCGTACAAGCCGCGAGAAAAGGCCGCGACCTGGCCCAGAGGACCTTCACCATCATGCAGAAGGAGCAGGAACTGGGTGCGGGATCGAGTTTCCAGACGCTCACCGCGCAGCGCGACCTGGCAGTGGCCGAACTGGATCTGGTGAACGCCAACACCGTCTACCAGAAGTCGAAAGTTGAACTGCGGCGCGCCACCGGAACCACTCTAGCGGATAATGGAATTCAGGTTCAGGACGCGGTCGATGGCGTCGCGCCTGGGGGAGAGCACGTTGGCCAGGGCACAAACACAAAGTAGCCGCGCCGAGCAGAATGCCTCGGGCAGCGGGTCTCGCGAGCGCCTGAATGCGGGGCGCATTCTTGCCGCCGACGACCAGCTCCACATTATAGAGGCAATCGAATTACTGCTTCGCCCCGAGGGCTACGTGGTTGACACCGCTCGGTCACCCGGATCGGTTCGCGAGTCGCTGGCCTGCGAGTCCTATGATGCGGTGTTGATCGACCTCAACTACACTCGCGACACTACCTCGGGCCAGGAAGGGCTCGATCTGCTGTCGCAAATCGTCGCCATCGATAGCAGCATGCCGGTCATCGTGATGACAGCGTGGGGCAACGTCGGACTCGCCGTGGAAGCCATGCGGCGTGGCGCGCGCGATTTTATTCAGAAGCCCTGGGAGAACGAGCGCCTACTCTCCATCATCCGTACTCAGGTGGAATTGCATCGCGCCCTGCAGCGCACTCAGCACTTGGAAGCGGAAGCCCGACTGCTGCGTGCCGAAGGCGCGCCTGATTTCATCGCCTCTGCTCCGTCGATGCAGCCGGTGTTGCAAACCATGTCGCGCATTGGCCCGTCCGATGCCAATGTGCTGGTGACGGGAGAGCATGGCACCGGCAAGGAAGTTGTAGCGCGGACGCTGCACGTTTTGTCTCCGCGCGCGAACATGCCGCTGGTGGCGGTCAATACCGGCGCGCTTCCCGAAGGAACTTTTGAGAGCGAGCTCTTCGGGCACGTGAAAGGCGCTTTCACCGACGCCCGCACCGATCGAATCGGCCGATTCGAGCTGGCCGATAACGGGTCCATCTTTCTCGACGAGATCGGCAACGTTCCCATGCGGCAGCAGGCAAAGCTGCTACGGGTGCTGGAGACGGGTGAAATCGAGCGGGTCGGGTCCTCGCGAACCAAGCGGGTGAATGTGCGCGTGATTTCAGCCACCAACTGCGACTTAACCGCGGCGATCGCCGCCGGGCTGTTTCGCGAAGATTTGTTGTTCCGGCTGAATACCGTTGAGATCCACTTGCCCGCGTTGCGCGAGCGTCGCGAAGATATCCCTGCTCTGGCGGCACATTTTCTGGCGCGATATGCCGCGCGCTACCGCGTGCAGGTCCGGGGATTCGCTCCCGCGGCGATGCAGACCATGATGCAATATGCCTGGCCGGGCAACGTGCGCGAGTTGGAGCACACCCTGGAGCGCGCCGTGCTCATGGCCCACAGCGACGAACTACAGGTCTCCGATCTGGGCTTGAACTTGCAGCGTCTGCAGGGGCAGAATCTGGAAGAACTCAGCATCGAGGAAGTCGAGAGCATCCTGGTGCGCAAAGCCTTGCAGCGTTTCCACGGAAATGTGAGCCAGGCGGCGGAGGCTCTCGGGCTGAGCCGCGGCGCTCTCTACCGCCGCATGGAACGCTATGGACTCTAGCTCGGGCAGCGGTTACCGGAAACGTGACCATTATGCCAGCGAGCGGTTCAAACCCCATCGACTGATCTACGAACGGCGAATCGCGATCTACGCAATTCTCGCCGCACTTCCGGGCATCGCACTGGGCACCACGCTGATCTGGGTCCAGCCCTGGGCCCGCGACGCGAAAATCGCCCTCACCTTGTTTGTCCTTTTTCTATGGTTCATCCTCACCCTGACGCTACTGGAGCAGATCGTCCATCCCTTGCAGACGTTAGCCAACGTGGTCAGTGCGCTACGGGAAGAGGACTACTCATTTCGCGCCCGCGATGCGTCTCCCAACGACTCACTTGGCGAGTTGGGGCTGGAAATCAATATGCTCGCCGACATACTTACCGAGCAGCGCATCCAGACCATCGAAGCGACGGCCCTGCTGCGCCGCGTCGTGGACGAGATCGATGTGCCGATTTTTACGTTCGATCCCGAACAATCCTTGCGATTGGTCAACGCGGCGGGAGAACGCCTACTACAGCAACCCTCTGCCCGCATGCTCGGCAAGACCGCTATCGAGCTGGGTCTCGACGCTTGCTTTGAGGCTCGCAATGCAAGCCTGGTGGCGTTGCCGTACTCCACCCCTAACGCCCGCTGGATGGTGCGCAAGCGCTCCTTTCGCCAGAATGGCGTCCCCCACACCCTGATCGTTTTGTCCGACGTCAGCCGGGCACTTCGCGAAGAGGAGCGTAGCGCATGGCAGCGCCTGATCCGCGTGCTGGGGCACGAGCTTAACAACTCTCTCGCACCCATCATGTCGATTGCCGGCAGCCTGGCGACGCGGCTTCCGCAGCTCGATTTGCCCGAAGCCACCAAGAACGATTTTCAGCGTGGGCTCGACATCATCGAGTCGCGCACGGCGTCGTTGCATCGCTTCCTGCAGTCCTATCGGCGGCTGGCGCAGATGCCTTCTCCCAAGCTTCGGTCCGTGGAACTGCGGCCCCTCGCCGAGCGGGTCGCGATTCTGGAAACTCGATTGCCCGTGCGCATTTCGCAGGGTCCTGATCTGGTTATGATGATCGATCCCGACCTGATGGAGCAGATGCTCATCAACCTGGTGCGCAATGCGGTTGACTCCGCGCTGGAGCAGGCACAATCCGCAGCAGCCGGCAGCGCCGCCACACTTGCCGATCCCGAGGTCGTGGTGCGCTGGCGGCAGGACGATGCCAGCGTGTTCCTCATCATTGAGGACAACGGCATTGGGCTGCTCAATCCCAGCAACGCATTCGTGCCGTTCTATACCACCAAGCAGGGAGGCTCGGGCATCGGCCTGGTGCTCTCGCAGCAGATTGCCGAGGCGCACGGCGGTTCCATCGAGCTGGCCAATCGTAAGGACTCACACGGTTGCGTCGTGACCGTCCAACTTCCGCGTCGTGGCTGATTCCAGGAGCCAGCGGCTACTAATGACAGAAACTCAAGACTGCCTTTTTGCTCTAGCCTCAATCTTATCCGTGTAATCCGTGAAAATCCGTGGTGGCTTTTGGTTTGTTTCCCGAACGAATACACCATCTTCAAGGCTTCTCGCCCGCCTTGAACTCAGCCCAGGGACTGCCCTTCATGTCCTGCAGCACCGGGCGTTGCCACTCGAACTCGGGATGCTCTTTTAGAAATGGCTCGGCCAGGAAGTCGTCCCCGCAGGGATATCCAGCGCGCGCTCGTAGCGTCATGTTCTTCGTCATGCTGCTGTCCGCGGCTTGCGCGGTCACAGCGCCGCCGGGCGTGTAGGGAAGCGACTCCCACTCGGGAACCCCACGAGGTGAGTTGGCCTCATGTCCGCATAGCGCGCGTTCGTTACGGTCCTCCTTCTTTTCGTAGCTGTCCCAGTGGTCGGCCAGAAATTTCTGCGCCAGTTCGATGTCGATCTGGCCCTTGTACTGCTTCATCAGTTGGTCCCAGCGGACGTGGCGGGCATTCATCGAGTTGCCGAGGTTGGTGGGATCGAAAGTTGTTTCCGCATTGATCAGCGCGGGATCGCTGGGGAAATTCGATCCGACGAAGTACCCGTCCTTGGTACGCCACACCCGATGCATCTTAAGTCCGAGTTCGAAGCGCGCTACTTCGCCGGTATTGTTGTCAGCCAGCAGCCAATCGTTGGCGTAACCGCCATTGTTGCCGTCGAGCATGATCTTTACAAACTGGTCGATGGAGTTGGAGTACTGCAACGCTTTGCGCGCGCGCACGAATTCCGGAATTCCATTGGGATCGAAAAGCGAGAACTGGGTGATGGTGGTTTCGGTGACCATCAGCCCGGCCGAGTTGATTCCGAAATCGTCGTCGCTCACGATGATGCCGGGGAAACCGTCCTGCAGGATGCGATAACCGTGCGTGGGCACGATGTCGAAGATGACGGTCCAGCGGCTGCCGGTGGCGATGTTGGTCCAATTGCTGTGGGCGATCACGGGCTTGTGATCTTTTGTCATCGATCCAGTCGCTACGAAGGCACTGCAATTGCCCGGTGACGTCAGCTTGGGCGCGTCCGCGCGTTTTTCCTGGCGATCGAGCGTGGGCACGTAGTAGTCCGGCACTTCCTCCATGGCATTCAGCGCTACCACGTCCCAAACGTCCATCGAAACGCCGTGGGCGTTCAGGCCATCGGCGATGCCCTGCAATTCCTGCTGGTACTCGGAGTCAATTTTCGGCCAGAGGATAGTCTTCGCGACGTTGCGGTAGAAGTCCCAATCGCGCTTAGTGCGGCGGGTATCGAGAAACTTCACGGTATTGAACCCGTCCGCGATCTCGGGGGCCAGCAGGTAGCCATGCTGATAACCAATGTCCGCTGGCGAACCTTCGAGGTGCACGTAAATCCACTTGCTGCGTTCGAAGCGGTAGGCCGGCTTCAGGCGGGTAGCGTCACCTTGGCCAGCAGCCAACATCGGCACGCAACTCATCGCACCAAGCGCCAACGCGAGCGCACTCATCCATTTTCGGCTTTTGGTCATACCGACTCCCATGATCACCGTTGAGTAATTTCGTTCACTGCAGCTTATCCTGTCTGGGGCGACGACTCAATCAGGCGATGCCGTGGCGATGTCTGCGATATCATCGTCAGCCAAGGGGAAACGATGCCCATACCAGCCGTCGCGGCCATGTCATTCCAGTTCTCTTTCGTGCGTAGGATTGTCAAGATAGCCTGCGTTACTGCGCTGTTGCTTACCGGATGTCTGTACGCTCAGCCTGTAGTGCCGAATCATGACGGCGATGCCACCTGGCAGTTCGCCGTCTCGGGAGACTCGCGCAACTGCGGCAGCATCGTGATGCCGGCCATCGCGCAGGGCGTCAGCCGTGATGTGGCTTCATTCTACTGGCACCTGGGCGACTATCGCGCGATCTATACGTTTGACGAAGACTATCTGCACACTCATCCCGCCTCCACCATATCCGACTATATGGCGAATGCATGGCCCGACTTCATTAACCACCAGTTGTTGCCGTTCGGGGACACCCCGGTATTTCTCGGGCTCGGCAATCACGAATTGATTCCGCCCAAGTCGAGGGCCGAGTACACGATCCAATTTGCCGACTGGCTGGATAAGCCTGTGCTGCAGAGACAAAGACTGGCCGACAATCCCAACGATCACCTGCTCAAGACCTACAATCATTGGATTGATCGCGGGGTGGACTTCATCAGCCTCGACAACGCGTCTCCCGACGAATTCGATGCCGCGCAAATGACCTGGCTCGGTGGCGTGCTGCAACGCGCGGGCGACAATCCTGCTGTGAAGACTCTCGTGCTCGGAATGCATGCCGCCTTGCCTGACAGTCTCTCGGCGGGACACAGCATGAACGATGCCGTGCAGGAGCAGTCCACCGGTCGGCAGGTTTACGCCTCGCTGGTGGCGTTCCGAAAGAAATTCAATAAGAACGTTTACGTGCTGGCCAGCCATTCGCACTACGTGATGAACAACATTTATGCCACGGCATGCCACGCCCAGGATGAGGTGCTTCCCGGCTGGATCGTCGGCTCGGCGGGCGCTGTTCGCTACCAGTTGCCGCAGGACCGCGCCGCTTCCGATGTCGCCATTACCAATGTTTACGGCTATCTGCTGGGAACGGTTTCACCGGACGGAACGATTCAGTTTGAATTTAAGCGGGTCCATGAAGCCGATGTTCCGCCCAGCGTCGTCAAGGAATTCTCCAGCGACCAGGTTCAGTGGTGTTTCGAGAAGAACACTTCGACGTACCAAGTCGGCGGACCCACTTGCCCTATCAACGCAGGGCCGAACCCCGGACACTGATTACACTCGAATGATTTAGAACAGCACGTCGAAGTCAAGAAGGTACTTGCGGTTGTAATTGCCGAAGAAGTTTCCATACTGCGGGTCAGCGACATTGGAATGCACTTGCAGCGGATTGAAGTGGTTGGTCAGGTTCTGCACGGTGACCGTCAGCCGCACCGCATGTTTTGCATTGACCTGTAAGTCCTTGGCCACCGCGAGGTCCGCGGAAAAGTAGCGCGGGAAGCGGTACTGCGGTCCCGTCGTCTGCACCCACTGCTGCAGCGCGTCGGTCGGCTGATAGGGGAAGCCGTTACGCAGCTCGAGGTGGGGATTGACCATGAACTTGTAGGGAAGGGAATACGTTCCCCACAATAGAAATCGGTTCGGAATCTCGCTGGGCAGCGCGGATACGAGTCCGTCGCGCACCACCGGATACGGGAAATTCCCCAGGTACGAACTCGCGCTGCTGACATCGCCATACGCGTATTGCCGGACATACGAGAAGTAAAACTGGCGATTGGCGGCTGATCCGATTCGCGACGTAAACTCCATTTGTCGGGTCTGTGCCGAGCCATTTGATCCCAACACCATTGCGTGCCTGCGATCAACCACCTCCGGTTGCAGGGTGATCATGCCTTCTACCCGGCTCTGAAGGTACTTGAGCCGCACCGTCAGCATGCGGCTAATCTCGCGGTCCGCTTCAAGGTTCCACGCAATGCTGTAAGGCGCGAAGTTGCCGGTCTTGTTCTTGCGGTCGATGAAGGGGAATTTCGACTGGAGGGCTTGGTCCGTCAGGTTGATGTAGCGCACCGGAGGCCCCATCGGCAGACCTGCTGAGTCGTAGGTCGTGATCCTCTGCTCCGGATAGCTGTTGAAGGCGTAAATGTCCAGCGGGACCGAATCGTAGAAGATTCCCATGCCGCCTCGGATAGTGGTCCGGCTGCTGCCCGGCGACCATGCGAAACCGCCGCGCGGCGCAGTGCGCGTGGTCGACGTGATCGATTGCGCCTCGTAGCGCACGCCCGCATCGAATGCCAGATGCGGGTTAATCACCCAGTGGTCCTGCACGAAGAACGCAGGCTCAAGGTCGGAGAGGTCGAATGGCTTGCCGCCCGTATAGTCGATGCGCTGCAGCGGTTGACCATTGGTGTCTTGGAGCAGGACCGGGCGCGCATAAAACTGGCCCATGTTTTCGCTATGGCCCACGATCGAGCCAATTTGAAACGTGTGCTGGCCGAGGAAATGCAGGGGCTTGACCGTGTAATTCTCAATCCACTCGTAGCGGCTGGAGTTGCGGGATTCCTGGCTGAAGTAGCTGCCGGAATTGCCCGCGGGCGTGAGGACCATGTTCGAATACGTCTGCGGCCGGACGTCGCTGCTCACGTTGGTCTCGGCCAGAGTGCTCTGCAGTAGCCCTCCGCCAAGCGACCAGCGATGTGTAACCGCCGCCGTCGATTCGTGGAAGTCGGCATTCGGCGTCACCGGTTGCGGGTCGAAGTAATTCAGCCCCACGTACTCCATGGCGTGAGGGGCCATATGCAGGCTGGTCGTCAGGGTCTGGTTGGGCGAGATGATCCAATCCACTTGGGTGAACGAGTTGATGGCCTGCGAGTTGTACTGGTTTTCGGGATACGGCAGGGTCCGCACCGAATTCTTGTTCAGCAGGTATTCAGCGCCCTCGAGGAAGTAGAGCTTATTGGCCACGATCGGGCCGCCGACATTGAACCGCGGGGTCGCGCTCTTAACGCCATCCAGGTGCCCGCTGCGGATGCGCCATTCCGGCAAAGGATCGTTGAGACTGAAATCCCACTTATCGCCGCCACGCCGCGTTTCCGCAGTCACCACCCCGGCAGTAAATCTTCCGTACTGCGCCAGGTACGGCATCACCGAAACTTCTACGGTCTGCACGCTGTCAATCGGGACACTCAGCCCAAAGCCGCCGGTCGCCGGATCAGTCACGTCAACTGAGTTCACCAGCAGTGCGCTCTGGGCCTCGCCGAATCCTGCGATCTTGACGGACCCATCCTGCCCGCGAATGATCCCGGGAATCAGCGGCAGTGCGTCGGTGAGCGTGGCCGGCCGCGTTGGCGATAGTCTCGCCTGATCCGTGGGCAGGTTTTGCTGGATGCCGCTGTCATCGGTCGCGGCATTCTCTCCATCGCCTTTCACGTCAACTGTCTGCTGGCTGAGGGTCACCGAATTCAAGACAACATCTACGGACTGGGCTTCCTGGCTGGCAATCGCCTCGACTACAGTTTCGGTGTTGAGGTACCCCTTCTTCGTGATGCTGAGCAGGTACACGCCGGAAGAGGGCAAGGTTAGGTTCGCCTTGCCATTCGTATCGGACGCGACTGTGGCGATCTGTTTGTCACCCAGTCTTGCTGATACGGTGGCCTCGGCAACGGGCTGGTTCTTTTCGTCAATGACCGAAATCTGCACCGTGGCTGGGTGGTCGGTCGCAGTGGCCATGATCGCCGCCAGACAACAGAACGCCGTCATCACACCCAGACTGACGAGCAGCCTTCGCAACCCGAGACGTCTGTGCGTGACGGGGCCAAAGCGTGATTGCGATGTGGCGAAGCAGAACATTGCTGTCTTTGAAACTACGAAACTTTGCAGAGTCCGGATTTCTCGTACTTGGCCGAAACTCCGAAACGCATATCCAGCGGAGGCACGATGCCAGTCCTTTGGATGCTAGCTGCGATCCAATGGGTTCTAGCCACGTCTTTCCTGCAAATTGCAACTGCGTCCGCGCGGCCTGGAGCCGACGACGCAGGGCCGTGGGGAAGGCCACATCGACAGGGTGCCATCGGATTGCGTGCAACCCGCTAGTTTACCTGTCCAGGCTCCCATTCGCATCAAACTATTTCACGGTAGCGATATCCTGGGGATGGAGCCATCACTCCCCCCGGCTCCGCTGTTGTGCCGTCTGCGCTGGGACAGGAACGGCCCAACCACGACGCGCATTTGTCAACAATTCGCAAAAGGTTATGATCGATCTCGATCTTTCTCAGATTTGCTGAGTCTAAGTACTGTGTAGTAAACGCGCTTTCGATCCGCAGCCCGGGTTAGAACACAGCGTCTCAGAATTTTTCCTCAGGGTGTGAACATTGTTGGTGCATCGCCAAATCACGAAACTCGCGGCTGGTGTTCTGCTCTGGATGGCATGCGCCGGTCCGGGCATGGGCCAATCGTCCAACCGGGTCGTGCCCCAGCCGGAACTCGACCGCGGATTTCGCCAGATGTACAACCTCGATTTCTCCGGCGCGCACAACACATTTCACGGATACCAGAAGGCCCGTTCCGACGATCCGCTTGGCTACGTTGCGGACGCCGCCGCTTATCTTTTCGCTGAATTCAATCGGCTGCAGATCCTCGAATCCAACCTTTTTACCGACGATCACAACTTCGACAATCGCTCACAGCAGAAGCCGGATCCGGCGGTGAAGGCGGCATTCGAGGCCGAGCTGGCACGCAGTGACGAACTGGTCAGCAAGGTCCTGGCGGCCTCCCCCAGCAATGCCAATGCGCTGTTTTCGCGGGTGCTGGCCAACGGATTGCGCGGCGACTATACCGCCATGATCGAGAAGCGCAATCTGGCCAGTCTCAGCTACATGAAAATCTCGCGCATCACTGCACAGCAGTTGCTGGCAGTCGATCCCACCTGCTACGACGCCTTCCTCGCCGTCGGGGTGGAGAACTACCTGCTCGGCACCACTCCCGCTCCGGTGCGCTGGGTGCTGCGTTTGACGGGATCGCAGACCGACAAAGATGAGGGTATTCAGCGCCTGCGTCTCACTGCCGACAAGGGTTACTACCTGGCTCCCTTTGCCCGGCTGCTGCTTGCGGTCGCCGCCTTACGCGATAAGGACAAGAACACTGCCCGCGTGTTGCTGGCGGGTCTGGCCACCGAATTTCCCCGCAATCAGCTCTATTCCAAGGAACTCGCGCGCATCCAGTAAGTGCCAAGACTGGCGGCGGAAGGAGATTCGCTTTCACCAGGGGAAATAACTAGATCCCTCTGTCGCAGCGCCGACTTCGTAGTGACAGATCCCGCAAGTCCCCATCTCCTCCGCCCAATTGACGCAGGGTTAGTTCGTGGTAAGTTTTTGTAAGAACCCTAAGTATCAGTTGGACATCAAGTCGTGCGATCCGATGCAGGATCCACTTTAGTGCACTTTTCGACCGCCCATCGTCCTAAGTGGACTAGCATTGTCCACTTTGTGCGCAATAGTTTTCACCTAGCTTCAGACCCGACTTTCGTATCTGATTGAAAATTAAATGCTTGACATATTCCCATTCTGGAACTTAACGTGCAATTAACGTAACACGCTGTCTAGCGTCTTTGTGCCTGCTTCGAGGTTCGTCTCGTTCGGGGCAGTTTGGGGTTTCACCACTCACATCAAGCAGTTCATTGCGGTTGGAAACACTGATTTCAGGAGGAACAGTGAAGAAAAAGCTTCTGCTTCTGACCATTGCGGTGCTGTGCTTTGCCAGTTTCGCCAGCGCCGACACCTTCACCACCTATGGCACACGGGTTGCGCAGAACCCGACGGACATCATCGACTGGGGTCAGCTCGGTCCCGACTTCACGGTCATTGGCAGCCCGGCCTCGGTAACGTCGTTCAATGGCTTGGGCGCGACGGCCTCAGTTCCGGGACCCGTAATGGTAACGTTCGTTCAAACCTGCTACTGCGGCCTAGGGAGCTGGGCTGGCAACTTCGATAGCGGCGAGAACCTGCTGTACAACGGCAATGGCTTTGGCAATGGTCCGTCACCGCTCACCATCGCATTCGCTTCCGGAGTTTCCAGCGTCGGTTTCGAGATCTCAGACACCTTTTATGGTGCCTTTACCGCTACGCTTGGCGTTTACAACGGGCCTAACCTCTTGTATTCCCTGACGTTGCCTGGTGTCAGCAACGGCAACGCTGACGGATCAGCTCTGTTCATGGGCGTTGGCGACCTGACCGGTCCCAACATCACTAGCATCCTCATCACCGACGTCGGACTAGGTGGTCCCAACGACTTCGCCATCGACGCGGTTAGCTTAACCCAGGCTGCTACGGTTCCCGAGCCGGGCTCACTCGCTCTGCTTGGCACCGGATTGCTGGGGGTGGCTGGCGCCGTTCGCCGCAAGATGGACCGTTAAGGCCGACCCTTGGGGAGTACGTCGAACTAGACTCGGCCGAAACTGTTTTCGGCGTATGACAAGGACTTGGCCACAGGATGGGCCCGTGGCCCCCAAAATGGCGTTGCAAGCGGTCACCCGCCGCGCCACAAACGAATTCCGGAGAGAGGTAATTCAAGCTATGCGAAAAGTTGCAGGACTGCTTTGTATTCTAGCCCTGACTTTCGGTGCACTGGCCAGCTTTGCCGCCACCAAGAAGAAAGTCTTCCTCAAATCAACCACCCATGGCACGCCGGTGAAGGGTCCGATCAAGTTGTTGGGGCCGGACCACCACAGCTTCGCAGCGTACAAGGCGCAGAACCATCTCACGCCCGCGCTCAACAATCTGATCAAGAAACAGCAGGCGGGAGCCCAGTACCACAATTGCACAGGGTTCCTGAGCATCCCGTGTTTCAATAGCTGGTTTACTACGGGCTACCGGAACAGCGTCTACAGCTACTCCATGGTAGGGCAGTCGCCGAAGGCTGGAGGAACCACGGGCCTCAACAACGAGGTCATTGGTCTGGAACTCTGGCTCATCGGGCCCGACAACACCACGATCATTTATGACCAGGACCCTAACGCGCCCCAGGACCTCGGCTTGAGTGACGTTCAGTTGCTGACACAAGGCCCGCTCTATGACGCTACCACCACATACCCTGGCGGCGGCGGTCTGGCGGCTGACAAGGGCCAGTTCACCGACACCACTTTCCGCGCGTCGTTTAACGGCGTGAAGGCGGCAAACTGGCACACCCCGCTGAACCCGCCGCGGTTCCCGAGTGTGACCTATGTAGGGCTGTTGTACTACAACAATGGTGATTGGGCCTGCATCGGCGGAGAGGCTCCGCCGTGCACGTCCTTCCAGGTCGTAAACATCAACTCCATCTCCACCATCTTCTCGCAGCTCATCGGACCGGCTGGCGAAAACAATCCCAGCACCGAAATCCCCATCATCCTTACCGACTACGTGACTGCATTCGAAGGGTCCCCGGGCGCCTGCTGCGTTCTGGGCTTCCACAGCGCGAATCCGGGTAACGAAGGCGGCAACGCCGTTCAGGTCTGGACGTGGACGACCTTCATTCCGCAGAGTAGCTTCAACCCCTTCGCACCATTTGGATACGACACCTTCGTGATGAGCCATGAAGTTTCCGAGCTCTACCACGATCCTTTCGTACAAGTCGGGGGCACCTTGGTTTCGCCGTGGATTGACGGAAGCGCGACGTTCGGGCAAATTAACTTGGAGACCGGAGATGTCCTTGAGCGCATGAACGATGCGGATAACGACTGGCCCGTGACATTGCCAGTCGGTGGTGGATATAGGTACCACACCCAAGTTGAGGCGCTGCTGCCGTGGTTCACCCGCAATCCACAGGGACCCGCGACTGGACCTGGACCGGGCGTATATAGCTGGCCCAATACCAACTCACTCAATAATGGACACCCGTGTACCTCTCAGACTTTCGTTTACGGCGAAGGTCCGGGCGGCTTCGTCTTCGACAACGGTGGGCCGAATGGCCAGTGCCAATAGACCCAGGAACCTCGCAAGCTGAGAAACCTTCTCACGCCGGGCACTTCGGTGCCCGGCTTTTTCATGCTCGGCAGCCAGAGTGGCTTCTGATGTTTTCGCGACCGCGAATCTTTCCTTAGCGGCTGTCCAGGGTGAAGTTCACGTTTATTTGCGTGTCCACTTCGACGGGCTGGTCGTTCAGCAGATACGGTCTGTAGCGCCAGAGCTTCACCGCGTCCAACGCCGCCTGCACCAGCAGTGGATGCCCACTGACCACGCGCAGGTCCTGCACCGTGCCGTCCTTCGCGATTACCGCTTGCAGAACAACTGTGCCTTGAATGCGCGCCTGCATGGCGAGATGGGGATAGGCTGGCTTTACCTGATGAACCAGCAGGCCCTGTGCGACTCCCGAGGACACGCGCACCTTCGATGGCGCAACCACCTTCGGCATCGCTGGCGGAACCTGCATAACGTTGTTCAACACGCTGTTGGGAACGCCAGGGCCGGTTCCGCCGGGGACGCCCGCCCAATTGGGCACGCCAATCTCCCCGCTATTCGTCTGCTCATCGTGCAAAGTCGCGATCCGGCGTGGTATCGAGCTTGGAACGTGCAGCACTTCGTCGGCGAGCATGGGGCGGGATTGCGCGGTGTGCACCCGATTGGGCGACGACGGCGCGGAAGGTGGCGGTGGCGCAGGTGCATTGACGATGGCGGTGATCTGGCGCCAGGGCAACGCTTCCGTGTAGATCAGGGGCAACAGCACCAGCGCGCCGGCGAGAAATCCTTGAATGGCGAACGACAACGAGGCTGTCCACGGATTTCTCCTGCCCAAGGTGCCGCTCGATTCAACCAGGCTGTCTTCGAACATACATGCGCTCCTTATGTATTCAGTACAGACACCAGCGGTGTGGGACTTGCTCCAGCAATCTTTGCGGGAACTTGCGGACTGTTTCCGGTGTCAAGCAACCGTGCGCACCATTAGCGGCCGCCACCCGGCTGCGTGAGCGTTGCGATTGTGTAATCGCCCGTTATCATTTTCAATGGTCGGTCGGCTACAGTAGCAGGTCGGTATGTAGTCTCGAAGAAAGGCCTCCTTGATGATGCGAACCATTCGAGTTGTACTTTGCGGTCTTACCCTTATAAGTTTCGCGATTGCGCAACCGTCTCCGTCTCTGTCCTGGAGCAACGATCCCCAGATTGAATCGCGCGTTGAGCAGCTTCTCCAGCAGATGACGCTCGACGAGAAGGTCGGGCAACTGGTGCAGTATTCCGCGGGCGCGCCCACCGGTCCGGGCACGGGCCGCACCGACTATAAGGAGCTGGCGGCCAAGGGAACGCTTGGTTCGCTGATCAACCTCACAGGCGCGGCCGAGACCAACGCCATGCAGAAGCTGGCGGTGGAGAAATCGCGCCTGCACATCCCACTGATCTTCGGCCTCGACATCATCCACGGTTATCGCACGACCTTCCCCGTGCCGCTGGCCTTGTCGGCCACCTGGGACCCGGGGTTGGTGGAGCGCGCTTCTCGCGTCGCGGCCCAGGAAGGCAGCCGTGCCGGAGTGCGCTGGACCTTCTCGCCGATGGTGGACATCGCCCGCGACGCCCGCTGGGGACGCATTGTCGAGGGCGCGGGCGAAGACCCCTACCTCGGCTCCGCGTTGGCTGCCGCCTATGTGCGCGGCTATCAGGGCGCGAAGCTGAGCGATCCCGAGTCGATTGCCGCCTGCAGCAAACACTTTGTCGGCTACGGCGCGGCCGAGGGCGGACGTGACTACAACACCGCCGAGATACCCGTCCGGCTCCTGCGGCAGGTCTACCTGCCACCGTTTCAGGCAACCGTCGATGCCGGTTCAGCCACCTTCATGAGCGCGTTCGAATCGCTGAATGAAGTGCCTGCCAGCGCCAATTCCTTTACCTTGACGCAGGTGCTGCGCAAGGAGTGGGGCTTCAAGGGCTTCGTGGTCAGCGACTGGAACTCGATTGGCGAATTGATTCCGCAAGGCCTGGCCAACAGCGGCGCAGTCGCCGCGGGCAAGGCGATTCTCGCCGGCGTGGACATGGACATGGAAGCCAACCTTTACAGCCAGTACCTTTCCGGGTTGGCGAAGACCGGGGCGGTGCCAGAATCCGTCATTGACGAATCGGTGCGACGGGTGCTGCGCGTAAAGTTTGCGTTGGGATTGTTTGAGCGTCCCTATACGGACGTCAAGCCCGACGGCATCGCTCCCGAAGCCCTGGAACTGGCGCGCCAGGCGGCGGAAGAGTCCTTCGTGCTGTTGAAGAACGACGGCGGCGTATTGCCTCTGAAAGCCAACGGTAAGACGGTCGCGCTGATTGGTCCCCTGGCCGATGACTCCGGACAGATGCTGGGCTCATGGGCCGCCAAAGGCAATCCAAAAGATGTGGTCACGTTGCGGTCGGCGCTCACCAGGCAGGTGGAGACCGCGCAGGGCCACGTGATCTACGCCAGAGGCACAGATATCCTGGGCGCATCCGACGCGGGCTTTTCCGACGCTGTGGGAGCTGCGAAGAAGTCTGACATTGTTGTACTTGCGCTAGGCGAAGATGCCCAGTGGATGACTGGCGAAGCCGGGTCCCGCGCCCACCTCGATCTTCCCGGCAACCAGCAGCAGTTGCTCGAAGCCGTTGCCTCCACGGGCAAGCCGATCGTTTTGCTGGTCTTCAGCGGTCGTCCCCTGGTTTTGAACTGGGCGGCGCAGCATGTCCCCGCGATCCTCGAAGCCTGGTTCCCCGGCGTGCAGGCTGGTCCGGCGCTGGCCAATGTATTGCTTGGCGCCAGCAGTCCCAGCGGACGCCTCACCGTGAGCTTCCCGCGCGCCGTGGGGCAAGAGCCGTTGTACTACAACCACTTCAATACCGGGCGCCCGGCAGATGCTGCAGACCTGACCCGACCGCCCAAGGCAAACAAGGAGAAATTTCTGTCGCGCTATGTTGACGAGCAGAACTCGCCGCTATATCCGTTCGGTTTCGGGCTGACCTATAGCACGATCGGATATTCGCCGACGTCAGCAAGCAGCAGCAGCGTGAGCGCGAAGGAATTGAATGAGGGCACGGCGAAGTTGACCGTAACGGCGGAAGTGAAGAACTCGGGCGGCCGCTCCGCCGACGAGGTGGTGCAGTTGTACATTCGCCAGACCGGCACCAGCGTGGTGCGTCCGGTGCGCGAACTGAAAGGTTTTCGCCGCGTCACGCTCGCTCCCGGCCAGTCGCAGAAAGTGGAATTCACGCTGGGGCGCGAGGAGCTGAAGTTCTGGAACATCGACATGAAAGACGTGGTCGAGCCGGCACAGTTGACAGTCTGGGTCGCACCCGACTCGACTCAGGGCATGCCAGTGCAAGTCAGTGTTGGTCAGTGAGCAGTCGTCAGAAGGTGAGCGGCGGGTACATGATTATCGGCGTGCCTGTTTCTCTCGATCAATTTGCAGACCACTAGCCGCCAGCCAGTCTTTCAGGCACAATTTCATGCGGATTAAGGACCCGAGTCCCCACCATCATGAACAAACCAGATAGCGCTGCTTCCGTTACCCTCCTACTTACCTATTTCATCCTGGCAAGCGTGTCAGCCTTACTGATGATTTCGCCGGGGTATGTCTTTGGGCAGGGGATGCCGGACCTGCCGGGCCTCTACGATCCGGTCGCGAATCCCAAAGCAGTGGTCTCCGTGGGCAAGGCGCGATTCACCGTGCTGACGCCGCAGCTCATCCGCATGGAGTGGGCGGCTGACGGTAAGTTCGACGATCACGCCTCGCTGGTGTTCCTTAACCGCAATCTGCCGGTGCCGAAGTTCGGCAGTTCCTCCTCAGGGGGCGGCCCTTTGGAAAACCTCTGGACTATGGAAACGATTTACACTGGCGAACTCACCATCAACTATCGACTGGACCAGAATAGCGACGGTAAGTTTGGCCCGAACAACCTCGCCGTCGTTTTCAAGCTCAACGGCAAGGAAGTCACCTGGCATCCCGACATGCCTGACACCGGAAACCTGCAGGGCACGACCCGCACGCTCGATGGCGCGCTGGGCGGCAAGACGCAGGAGCCCATGGACCCGGGACTGGTCTCGCGCGACGGGTGGGTTGTGGTCGATGACTCCACCCGTCCGCTGTTCGACGGCAACGACTTCCGCTTTGACCAGGGCGAGAAGAGCTCATGGCCGTGGGTGATGCAGCGCCCCGCGGGCGATCGTCAGGATTGGTATTTCTTTGGCTATGGCCACGACTACAAGGCGGCGCTGCACGACTTCACGCTCATAGCGGGAAAGATCCCCCTGCCGCCCCGCTTTGCCTTCGGCGCCTGGTGGTCGCGTTACTGGACGTACTCCGACCAGCAATTGATGGATCTGGCGAACAGTTTCCGCAGCAACGATGTGCCGCTCGACGTCTTCGTCATCGACATGGACTGGCACAAAGTTTTTGGCTCTCAGACCTGGTGGAACAAGGAGGATGATGCTTCCGGCCACCCCAAGGGCTGGAGCGGCTACAGTTGGAACCCGCTGTTGTTCCCCGATCCCCAGCAATTCCTGGCGAACCTGCACGACCTGGGATTGAAGACCACTCTCAATCTGCATCCGGCGTCGGGCATCCAGCCGTGGGAAGACGCCTATCCTGCGATGGCGCGGGCGATGGGCGTCGATCCCGCCACGGGGCAATACATCCCCTTCGACATCACCAACAAGAAGTTCGCCATGAACTATCTCGACCTGGTGCACCGTCCGCTGGAAAGGCAGGGCATCGATTTCTGGTGGCTTGACTGGCAACAGGAGGCCAATACCAAAACGCCCGGCGTCAGCCCGACGTGGTGGCTGAATTATGTGCACTTCAACGACCAGGCACGCCAGGGCAAGCGGCCGCTGCTCTTCCATCGCTGGGGAGGCTTGGGCAATCACCGCTTCCAGATCGGATTCTCCGGCGACACCGTTTCGGTGTGGGAGTCGCTGGCCTTCCAGCCATGGTTTACCGCAACCGCGGCGAACGTGGGCTACGCGTACTGGAGCCACGACATTGGCGGGCACATGCCGGGCGTGGTCGAGCCCGAGCTCTATACGCGGTGGATCCAGTTCGGCATCTTCAGCCCGATCCTGCGCACCCACACCACCAAGAATCCCAACGCCGAGCGCCGAATCTGGGCTTATCCCGAACCCTTTTCCGACATCATGCGGGGCCTCTACAAGCAGCGCTATGCCATGGTGCCCTACATTTATACCGAGGGGCGGCGCACCTACGACACGGGCGTCGCGTTTCTGCATCCGTTGTATTACGACTGGCCCGAGGCAAATGAAGCGTATGAGATGAGGAACGAGTATGTCTTCGGGAGCCAGATGATCGTGAATCCCATTGTTGAGCCGGGCGACAAGATAACCGGGCTGGCAAAGCAGGACGTGTGGATTCCTAAGGGTGAGTGGATCGAGAAGGACACGGGCACGCGCTTTACCGGCCCGCTGAAAGTACGGCGCAATTTTTCCATCGAGCAAACCCCGGTGTATGTGCGCGAAGGCGCGATTGTACCCATGGCGCCGCCCATGCAGTACACCAGCCAGAAGCCGCTCGATCCGTTGATTGTGACGGTGTACCCGTTAAAGGACGGTGAGAGTTCGACGTACACGCTGTACGAGGATGCGGGCGACACGCGTGGCTATCAGACCGGCGAGGCGGCGCGAACGACCATCACCGCGATGCAATCGGGACGGGAAATGACGATTGAGATTTCGCCGGTGCATGGTCATTATGCGGGCATGCCCGCGAGCCGGAGCTATGAAATCCGACTGCCTGGCGACTGGCCGGCCGAAGCGATGGATATTCGTCGGGATACTGACGCTGTCATTGAGAAGCACGACCGCAAATGGCACTTTGAGGGCAATACGCTCACGACCGTGATTTATGTGGCGGAGACGAAGGTTTCGGGGAAGGTGACAGTGCGGGTGTTCCGCTCGGCTGACCTCATGGCGCGCCGTGGCGAGCTCAACGGCTTCGCTGGCGCGATGACGCGGCTGCAGGCAGCCACCGACACCCTGAGGCACGCGTGGCCATTCAGTACCGTGCCCGACGAGTTGATCGACGCCGCACAGGCTGGCGATCGGCTTAGCTATTACCCCAACACCGCCAGACAGGAACTGACCCACTTCCGCCAAGTCCTGGACCAGGCCAAGGCGAAAGTCGAGGCCGTCTCCAAGGCCGGCATCAGCGACCAGCAAAAGCAGGCGTTAGCCGCGGCCCTCGGTCCCGTGTGGGAGACCCCCGAAGCCAAGGCAGCGGTGGCCGACTATCCCAATAAGATTGCCCGCGTGCTGGCGGAAATCCATGACACTACAGGAGTCCAGCCATGAAGGTCGCCAACCCAACCCGCTCCAGTTTTGCTCTCCGCCGCTCGTTCCTGTTCGCGATCGTGATGGCTGTGTCGGCCGTACTAGTGGGCGGCGTTTTCGCGCAGGACAGCTACGACCAGCCGTGGCGGCCGCAGTATCACTTCACGCCGTCGCACAATTTCATGAACGACCCCAACGGGATGGTCTTCTACAAGGGCGAGTACCACTTGTTTTACCAGTACAACCCTGAAGGCCAGGTCTGGGGACACATGAGTTGGGGCCACGCCGTCAGCACCGATATGTTGCACTGGCAGCACTTGCCCGTAGCCATTCCTGAGGACTCGAAATATATGGCGTACTCGGGCAGCGCGGTGGTCGATTGGAACAACTCCAGCGGCCTGTGCAAGAATCCTGACCCGCAGGACCACTCGTGTCTCATCGCGATTTACGCTGCCGCCTACAAGGACCGCCAGAAACAGCACATCGCCCATAGCAACGATCGCGGACGCACCTGGACCAACTACACGGGCAATCCGGTGATCGACGCCGATGCCGAGGATTTTCGCGATCCCAAGGTCTTCTGGTACGCGCCGCAAAGAAAATGGGTGCTGGTTGCTGTGCTCGCCGACCGGCGCAAGGCGCTGTTCTTCGACTCCACGGACCTCAAGCACTGGACCAAGCTCAGCGAGTTTGGCGCCGCGGGAGACGACGCCGGACAGTGGGAGTGTCCCGACCTGCTCGAACTTCCACTCGAGGGCACGAAGGAAACCCGCTGGGTGCTGATCATCAACCGCAATCCCGGAGCACCCGCCGGAGGCACTGGCGTCCGCTATCTCGTTGGACATTTCGATGGCGCGCAGTTCACCGAGGAGAACCCTGCTGGCGGCAAGCTGTGGGCCGACTACGGCAAGGATTTCTACGCCACCAATTCGTTCAACGACATGCCGGCGAGCGATCCGCGCAAGATCTGGATCGGTTGGACCAGTAACTGGCTCTACGCCAAGGACGAGCCCACCGTGCTGTGGCGGGGAGCGCAGTCCATACCGCGGACGCTGTCGGTGCGGCGCGTGGGGAGCCAGTTGCTAATGGTGCAGGCCCCCGTCCGCGAGATGCAGAGCTTGCGCGGTCGGCCATTTTCGCTGAGCAACTCGACGGTGCAGAAGGCGAACGCCAGCATTGCCCATGCCGGGATAGAGGGTGAAACGTACGAAATCGAGGCCGAACTCGAGCCGCAGAAAGCTGGGGAGATTGGCTTCCGCCTGCGTAAGGGCGACAACGCTGAAACGCTTATCGGTGTTATCCCGTGGTCGAACACGCTCTTCGTGGATCGCACCAGGTCAGGCGATGTTTCCTTCAGCAAAGACTTTCCCGGGCGCTACTCCACCACGCTTCATAACACCAAGCGCGTCAAGCTGCACATTTTCGTGGACCGCTCCAGCGTGGAAGTCTTCGCCAACGACGGCGAGAAGGTCATGACCGACCGCGTCTATCCCCCGCCGGGCAGCACGGGAATCGACCTGTACTCCACCGGCGGCGCTGGCAAGGTGGTCTCACTCACCGTTTGGCCGCTGGCTTCGATCTGGAGTGGGGTGAAGTAGTACCTGCTCGATATACCGGCCTGTGCCAACGACGCGTGGCCTTTTCCGCACCGCATTTCTTGCGGCGATTCCCGTCTTGGGAAGTCATGCGCAAAAATGCGCGGTTCCTTGCGAGGCGAATTCGTCCCCGAGTATAAGTCAAATTGAGTCGACCATTCGATGACCGCCTGACGATGGTTCAGCGAGATCCCCCGCCGTCGATGAAAGCAAATTCTTGGAGCTGTGCGTTAGGAGAAGTAGAAGAGGAAGAACGTCTTTGTACTTTGTTTGCTTTGCGCGGCGTTACTCTTGGCGGTTCCTGCCTTCGCGGATATCACCGTAGGGTTGCCTGCGGATCCCGGCACAGGCAACTGCTTCCCGTTCGGCTGCGCGTATTCGGGCGAATATCAACAGGTGTACTCGCACACGCAGTTCGGCGCGTCCGTCAAAATCCTAGATCTGGAATTTTTCAACACGCATATAGACACTTCCGCTACGGCCATGAACTCGGGCACTTTGACCATTTACCTGTCCACCAAGCCGGCGGACTGGAACTCGATTTCCAACTTCTATGCCAATAATCTGGGCGCGGACAACACGTTGGTATTCAGCGGCAATCTGACCCAGCCCTGGGCGTTCGGAGATACGCTGCATATTTCATTGACCACGCCCTTCCTCTATGACCCAAGCATGGGGAACTTGCTCATGGATGTAGTCGTGAGCGGAGCATCGGCTCCCGGGGATTCGATCTACTTTGACACCAACGGGTATAACGGTGGCAGTTTCAACGCCAACACCTACTGGGTCGGGTCTATTGCAATGGCTGCTTCCCGGCTGGGGTCGTTAACAATGGCTATGGTCTGGTTACTGGCTTCTCCAGCACCCCCGAGCCCGGCACTCTGGCGCTTCTGGGCACAGGAATTGTTGGCGTGATGGGCGCGGTACGCCGCCGCCTGCACATGTAGCTTTCGGTTAAAGTCCTCCAGACGAGGCGCGGCGCGAGACTGCGCCTCTTTTTTTCAGCGCACGAGCGTCAGTAGCCGTACCTCGCGATCACACGCCCATCCTTCTTATTCAGCAGCACTAGCGCGGCGCGCTGCTCAGGCAGGGTGAACCTGATCTCCGCGCCGGTGGTCTTGTCATGCACGTCAATCGGTTCGTCGCGGCCACTCTCTGACATGAAAAGGTACAGCACGGAATCCTGAAGCACTGTAGGCCGCGCCAGCACTCCTACGGAGAGTTGCTTTACTTCATAGGGAGGTTCGACACCCGAGCGGCGCAGCGCCGCGGCATAGACCGCGACCGTCGGGTCGTTGCCTTCGCTCATTTCCACCGGATACGAAGCGATCAGCAGCTTGCCTTTGCCGACGGGCAGCTCCTTCCAGCCGGAATGATCGGAGAAGCGCAATTCATCCACGAACGCCTGTTCGGCAAACGAAACCGGAACTGACTTGCCGTCGAGCGTAATCGCGCCTTGGCGGAAGTTCAGCGGCAATACCTGCGCGTCCACGCCCAGGCCCTTCAGGCGCTCGGTATAACGCCAGTAGGGATCGCGGTCGAACGAGCCGGTGATGAGCAATGTCCCACCCTGTGAGACATAGGCGAGTAACTTCTTCCACGCGCCCTCGTCGAGCACGTGTGGCGAGGGCAGGATCGCCAGCTTCGGCTGTCCCAAGTGGGCTAACTGGTTTTCCGCAATCGCAAAGGCGGGAACGTGCAGATAGTTGTGCAGCACACGCACGGCCTTCTGCTGCGCCGCCACAGCCCCCGGATTCATGGGCGAAAACAGCAGGTCCTGCGCCAGGATAATAGCAACCGTCGGCTGCTCGGGAGCGCGAAACGCTTCGCGGCTCGTGTTGGCGAATGTCGCCAGGCCGCGCATTACGGCGGTCTCCGCCTTCTCGGTGAAGTCTGGACGTACCACTCCGATCGTGACCTCCACGTCCTCGGTCATGTAGGCATTCACGTTCCATAGCCAGTTGATGACGCCGGCGCTCGTCGCCAGCGCCAGGGCGCACTTACGTTCCAGTGTGTAAGCCTGGTTGTTCGCGCTGCGCCGCCAGGTGTCGTCGATCTGGAAGTCGTTCTGCAATCCGGTTTCCTGGATCAGCAGCGGCTTGCCGGGCTGCTTGGCCACCAGCGAATCCCACAGCAGCGCGTCATTGAGCCACCAACTGTGGTTGGTGGTGAAGTCCACGACGTCAACCCAGTGCGACGTATTCAGGCGATCGGTTCCCCCGCCCTCGTCTTGTCCCACAGTGACCAGTTGCTTGCTTCCGGTGGCGCGGATCGTCTGCCGCATGGTCCGCGCCCACTCCACAAACTGCTGCTGCGCGAACAGGTAGAAGTCGTGCGCCGATAGCGGATGTCCACCGCGATACACGCTACCCGGCGCGAAATCTGCTTCGTCGGGCGGCGGAATCGGTGTTCCCAGCGTCGTCATGTTCCAGGCATTGGCCACGGCGTCGTTGGTGCCGTGCACTTTGCCCAGGTATTCGTTCCAGCGTTGTGACTCGAATCGGTCGCCGCTGGCGCGCGTCACCCAAAGGTGCGCCGTCTTGTCGAAGCTGGGCTCGTTGATCAGGTCCCACATCAACCACGGAACGTTCTTGAATCGCGAGACAATGGCGGTGATGTAATCCTGCTGCCGTCGTACTGCTTCAGGATCGAGATACGGATTGGCGCCGCCAAAGTTGTCTGGGATGAAGGCGAAGAAGGTGAACTGCACCGGAATGTTGTAGCGCCGCGCCGTCATGAAGAACGCTTCCACGTTTCGTAGCGCAGATTCCTGCACCACGCCGGGCTCCTTCATCACCTGGTCCCACGCCGTCCACAGTCCGGTGCGGATCATGTTGATGCCGTTGTCATGCATCTGCGCAAAGTCGCGGTCCCACACGAACGGGTTGGGCTGCATCAGGTACTGGCGTTGCACATCGCTCGCCATGTACGTGGACCCGACAATCGGCAGCGGCTTGCCATCGACCAGGAAGAAGTCCTGGTTGAGCTCAACCACAGGACCCGAGTGCAGTAATTTTTCATCGCGCACCCAATAGCCGGTCCGATACAGCGCGACGAGCGTGTCGCCGTCTAAAAAGCGCGCCGTCACCGTATGAAGGCCGCCCTGCGCCGACGCTGGCATCTGTACGCCGCTGAAGAATGGGTACTGCGCGATGTCGAGAGCAAACGATTGCGTCGTAGGCGAGCCGCTCTCAGTAGAGTCGGTCAGTTCGAGCTTCAGCGCGGTCGGCTTGCTGGCAAACTGGTTGACTCGTACTTCGAAGCTCGCAGCCTCTCCAGGCAGGAAAAGCGCCCACTGGGGCTGGACGGTAATCTCCTGTGCGCCAGCCAGCGCGCGCTGTGCCAGTGTGGTCATGATCGCCGATGGCAGCGGTCTTTCGAGTTCGGCCAGCACCATCACCCAGCGTCCTCCGACGAAGTTGTTCTTGATGTGGTCGAGTTGAATGACCGGAGCGGCCAGCTTGTGTGCGCCATCGACTCCCCAGACCAGCGGGTCGAGTCGCATGTCGATGGTTCCTGCAGTTCCGATCCGCGGATACAACCCCTCCGCGCTCATGCGCACCGTCGGGCTCCAGGCGCGCTTCCATGAAATGTCCGGCAGACGAAGTTCCGGCAAGTCTTGGTTCGGCTGCTGCTGCAAGCCTTTCGACCCCGGCGTCTCCGTGTAGTCGTTGATGTATAGCGCCTTCGACCAGGCATTACGCGGATAGCGCAGCTTCCATGCGCAAACGTTGTGGGCATCGCACTCGCGATAGGCCGCGCGCGAGAAGGGGCGTCCACCCAAAGTCAGGAGATTACCGCCGCGCTGCAGATAGGCATAAATCGCGGGCCACGCAGCTTCGGGGAACGCCGAACCGTACGGCAGCACCAGCAGCCTGGTGTCCGCTGAGGCCAGCACGCCTGACAGTTCCTGGGCATTAGCGAAGCGGGCATTGGGTAACGCGGCCAGGGTTGTGCGATCGGGCGGGGCGGTGTCTGCGGCAGGGAAGCCATCTTCCCAGAAGACGACCGTGTTTGCAGTGGATTGTGCCATGGCGGATAGAGCTATCAGAAAAAAGAGCGCAGCCAAGCAGACGCGCATTTCAGAAACCCCGTGGGTCGTCGAATCTCGTTCGTCAGGATGATAGAACCGGCGGGCGCCTTAGACCAAACCAGGCGGACTAGCGCCTGGCTCGCCATGTCAGTCGGAGGGAGAGGATCCAGTTTCTAGAGGCCGGCGACGCAGCTTCGAATTCCTGTGCCTTGACCGGAGCCAGGAATGGAACGGCAACCGCTTTTAGCACGTACGTTCCGGGCCTGCAATCCATCGATGGCCAAGTTGTACTTAAATTCGCCCCTGGCGAACGACTCGGGTGTGAGGTGGAAGACGAAGCTTCGCCGCTTTGCGCCTCGCATGCTGGCGACATCGGGCGTGGCGTTTTTGACGACGACCAGGACCATCCCGGCGGACTCTTCCTTCTTGTCGTCCTTCTTCTTCATCCCGTCTTGTTTTTCCTGCTTCTCGCGCCGCTCGCGTTCCTGCTCGATCGCCTTTGCCGGACTAAATCCAGGCACCAGGGCGCGCGCTCTTTCCAGGTTGCTCGGCGGAAACACTCCGTAGTGCCACTGGCCGTCGCTCAACTCCTGCACACCGTCGACATGCAACACACTGCCCACGTCTTGTCCTGACTGTGTGGCTTCGCGGTCGGGTGCCAGCGCAATGTCCCCGATCACCATCATCATCGCCTCGATGTGGGTTCTCGCCGCCACAATCAGGGTGGCCGGGCCGAGGTTCATGAAGGCGGGCACGTCAACGAAAGCCGTAGTTTCGGTTTCCGCGACGATGTTTGCCGGAACGCTGTCGAAAGCGGCAAAGGTCTTTTGACTATCGCCGTTGAACCTGCCCGTTACCACACACAGATTTCTCTTGAAACAGAGTGCGGCCGCCCCGTCGCTCGTTGGAACCGGCACCTTGGCCAGTGCCGTTTTGGGGACCTGCACCTTGCCCGAGACTGCGATCGCCGGATCACCTGCCTGCCGCAGCGTGAACTCTACTGGACCCGCAGCAGCCGGGAATACAATACTGATGGTCCCATCCGCCGGCTGGGGCTCTGAGTCCTTCAACTCAAATGTCCATCCGCTCAACTGTGAGGCGTCGCCAACCGACTCCATGGGCAGGGTCACGCGAATCACCATGAGCTCAGGCTGTCCGGTGAAACGCTCGGGATCTTCCACTAACCTGCCCGAGACTCGCTGCCCCGCTCGCAGATCTACCGGCAGCACCAGTCCCACCTCCTTATTAGATGTCGTGCTGGGCGACTGCACCGGGCCCTTCGGTTTGACGCGCAGAGACTTCTGCTCGGCTTGCGCCGCCTGCCGCGCGGCGGCCGGGTGCTGCATCACATCTTCGCGCCTGATCTTAAGCGTCTCCTTCGGGCCCTCGTGAGACTCTTCCGACGCCGGACAATCGATGGCCACGTGCTTCTGCTGCGCGACCTTCCAGTCGAAGCAGCGGTGAATTCCGGTCATGGGATCGTGAAACAGTTGATGCCCAGAAACATGCTTACCCGACTGGTTGAAATCCTCCACGATCTCGCTGATGAGATTGGTGCTGTCATCGAAAGTGGTTTGCGCCACCTTTTGCACTGAAGTGCCATCCGGCCAGTACGACGCGCCAGTGTCCTTTAAGACTTCGGAACCAGCGGCTTTACTTAGGTCGTTCCTGAACCGGGCAGCATGGTGTTGTTCGGCTCTGGCGCGATCGGACTGGCCGGTCTGTTGCGCCGCAAGCTTAGCCTGTAACCGCTTCTCACTTTGAGTAATTCCGGGCCGCGACCTTAGGGTTGCGGCTTGTTTTTTGGCCGGGTTAGTCGCAAGTAAAAGCCGGAGTAGTTGGCTCCGGCTCTTCGTTTGGGATTGAATTCGCCGCGCTCAATTAAGGGCGACGATCACTTCTTCATAGCCGCCGGCAGGGCCTTTGGCGAGTTGCAGTTCCTTCTCCAGGTCCTTTTCCTGCTTGGACGTGGGAACGATCAAGCCTTCGGTGCTCGAGTTCCGCCAGATCTCCGCCAGGAAGTACTGGTTACCGACACGGTGGAACACCATTTTGGCTTCCGTGCTGCGGGGCTGCTCGCGCCCGGCCATCGATATGGCGCTCGCGCTGGTCTCACCGTTGCGAACCGTGATTGCGCTAGTACCTGCATTTGCGACCTTGATTTCGTAAGAGCCGGCTGGCAGTTGCGCCGAACCTACCTTGAAATCGAAAGGCACATTGGCCTTCGCATAAGACTGTGCATAGGCGCCCGTGGCGTTGAGGAGCAGTGACATAGCCACCAGCGACAGGATTCCGATCAGGTTGCGTTTCATGACATCCTCCATGGGGGCTCCTTGCAGTGGAACCCAAACTGAATTTGGTCTTTCAAACTCTTCAGCGTCCTGGCTGAATGCTTGCTTTGACGCTTTGTATTAGTGCAAGCATTGTGCCAAACGCCCAAAGGCGTTCCTCCCCTGGCGATTCCTCAGTGTTTCCAACAACATGAAAGTTGGGTGCTGACGCCGGTACTCTGAGTCACGGGCAAGCGGGTATCCGATCGGCTACCCGCGAGTATCTATTTGGTTCCTCGGCGGCTGCAGTCGATTAGATAACGCTTATTTTGCAATCTCGGCTACACTGTTCAGCCTGAGGCAGACATGCTGAACCCAAGGCTGGTGGCGATTTCCGGTTCACTGGAGGGAACGGTGCGGGCCGTGACGGATGGTGCCCTGTCTCTGGGACGGGACCCTGCCAACCAGGTGATGGTGGGCGAACCTGCGGTTTCGCGAAAGCACTGTACGATCAGCGAGATATCCAGCGGCATTTTTGAAATTGCCGACCACGACAGTCACAACGGGACATTCGTCAACGGCGTTCAGGTAACCCGTAGCTCCGTTCAACATGGCGACCGGATCCGCATTGGGGTTAGCGAGTTTGTGTTTCTCATCGGCCCCGACGAGGACGCTCTGCTGGAAACGCGCTCCGGCAGAGACACGACCAGCGTCGAGCTAAAGACAATTATTCTCGATCGGCGCTCCGGGCTGCCGTCGGATACCTCGGGTGTAGGCCGCATGGCGCGCGATCTGTCTGCATTCTTCAAAGTCGCCAACGTCATCAATTCCACCCGTGACGTTGATACGTTGCTGCAAGAGTTGCTGGCGCTGATTTCCGAGGTGGTCCCTGCGGCGCAGGGCGCAATCGTGCTACAGCCGAATGTGAATAATGAGGAGCCCTCGCCGCCCTGCACCTGGAGTCGGGATGTCGGGGAAACGAGAAACGTGGTCATACGGGAGGAGTGGGTCCAGCGGGCCATGTGGAAGCGATGTGCAGTGTTCACCGTGGCTTCGGCCTCTCCCCTGCCGGACCAGCACGTGTTGTGCGTGCCCCTGATCGCGGTGGAGAACATTCTCGGAGTGATCTACCTCACCGCGCCGGCATCGTCACCGCCCTTTGGCGAGGACCACGTTTACTTCCTCACCTCGGTTTCCCGCATCGCCGCGGTCACGCTGGAGAACCTGTTGAAACTCGATTCCCTCCGGGCTGAAAACCAGCGGCTGCGGGCGGACGTTGGCACTGACACACTGATCGGCGAGAGCAGGCCGATGTTGAAGGTCACCGAGTTCATCGGACGGGTCGCCAAGGGCGATTCCACGGTGCTCATCCGCGGCGAGAGCGGGACCGGCAAGGAGTTGGTGGCCCGCGCCATTCACGCCAACAGCCTGCGACCCGGCAAGCCGTTTGTGGCCATCAACTGCGCCGCGATTCCAGAGACCTTACTAGAGAGCGAACTGTTCGGCCACGAGAAGGGCGCCTTCACCGGTGCGGCCACCACAAAGAAGGGCAAGTTCGAAGCGGCCGAGGACGGCACGTTGCTGCTCGACGAAATCGGTGAGATGGCCCCTCTGCTGCAAGCCAAGCTCCTGCGTGTCCTGCAGCAACATGAGTTCGAGCGGCTGGGAGGAACCCGCCTGTTGCCTTTTAACGCGCGCGTCATCGCCGCCACCAACAAGAACCTGGAGCAGTCGATCAAGGCCGGCGAGTTCCGCCAGGACCTGTACTACCGCCTGAATGTCGTTTCCGTGGCTCTGCCCCCGCTGCGTGAGCATCGCGAAGACATTCCTTTGCTGGCCATGCACTTCGCCAACCAGTTCGCGGCGAAGTGCAAGCGTGGTTTCAAGGGCATTTCCCCGGAAGCGCGGTCTCTGTTGATGCACTACAGTTGGCCCGGCAACGTTCGCGAGCTGGAGAATGCCATCGAACATGCCATCGTACTGGGCTTGACGGACGAGATCCTGCCAGAAGATCTTCCCGAGGCGCTGCTGGAAGAGCAGTCGTCAGAAGTGACAGCGGCTCTTTACCACAACACGCTGAACCAGACGAAGAAGCAACTGGTTGTCACCGCGATGGACGATGCCAAAGGGAACCACATCGAAGCCGCGCGGCTGCTAGGTATCCATCCCAAGTACCTGCATCGCCTGATCAAGAACCTCGATTTGAAATCCGAGCTGAAGCGGCAAGGGTAAGGTCCTGGTCGCGTGGCCCTCCGCGAAGCGGCCTGTCTCATCTTTGACCTCCGATCGGGAATGCGTCGGGTCCCTGTCCGCGCGTCACCTGCCCCTATGATCTACGTCACAGGAAGCTTGGCCATGCAAACCTGAAAATAAAGGGTCGATTTCACCCGGAGGTGATCGCATGGCCACCACTGTTTCGAGAGTGCGATCCGAAACTTTGCGCACGTTGCCCGACGACAACGTTCGCCAGATTCTTTGGCGTTTTGCCGACCGTTATGACCTGCAGATGCTGGTGCAGTCCGCCCGTGAAGTGGCACGTGGTCCGGTGGCGCGACTTGTCGCCCAGGGTCTTCGTGGTACCCACGAGTGGACAGCCGAAAAAGCCACGCTGCTCGATGCGTTTGACCAATCAGGCATCACCGCTGTTTTCATGGACCCCGAACAGGGCGGCTACTTGGCCGGACCGAAGAACCTGGCGCTGGCCTTGACCGCGTTTGAACTGGCGTGGGTTGACGCCGGAGCCGCTACCTGCAGCCTTGCTGGATGCCTGGCGCTGGCCCCAATCCACGAACGCGGCACTGCGGAACAGAAAGCTCACTACATGTCGCTCGCGGTCCCGCAACCCGGCACGGACCATCAACCGTTGCGGGGAGCGTTCTGTCTTACGGAGCCAATTCCTTACGTCGGTGTTGATACCGGAATCCTGAATGGCAAGCTTCGGGTGGAGACGTGGGCCGACGGCGAAGAGCCGCTGCTACGCGTGGAGAAGCGCGGCCGGTTCATCACCAACATGGGATTTGCGAACTTTGTGACCGCCGCTGTCGACTCGGGCGACGAGCGCATTAAGGGTTCGTGCATCGTCATCGTCGAGGAAACTGACCCCGGCGTGTTCGACCGGGGCACGCCGACGCGTAAACTCGTGCACCAGCTCTCTTCGACCTGTGATCCGATCTTCAACGTGACGGTGCCCGCCAGCCGAATCGTCGGCGGTTACACCGTGAAAGATGGCACGATCATTCCCAACTACAGCCACAGCGAGGTGATCGAGGCAGTCTTCAAACGCACGCGCGTGACGGTGGCCCTCATGACGTCGGCCAAACTGCTGTCGGCGGTTGAGCCGATCATTCGGTATCAGCGCGGACGCTTCCGCGGCTCCGACCAGGCCAAAGCTGGAATGTTGCGTTACGAACTCGGCTTGCAGCAGCGTCAGGACGCGCTGCATCGGTTGGCCGGATTGTGGGCCATCGGCGAAGCAGGCGCCTCGCTGGGCTTTGCCGCAGCACGACTTTGCGACGAAATGGATGTCCTGGAGAAGGAGAAGAATGAAATCCTCTCCTTGAAGGGCGTGAATCGCGGCAGATCAGAGTTGAAGTTCTTCCGCGATGTGAACAAGTCGGCCATTGAACTGCTGCGGCAGGAAAGCAAGCCACCTGAGAAGCGCAACGGTGGCTGTTACGAAGATCTGAAGGCCGATCCGCTAGTGCAGTTCGTACTGAAAGATGCAGTTACGAACGTATTCTGTCCGGCCTGCAAATTGTGGAACACCGGCATCGGCTCCAACGCAATGCGCGAGGCGCTGAGCCTGATGGGCGGGTACGGCATCACCGAGGATTGTCCCGGCTTCCTCACCTACAAGTGGATGGACACGCAGCTCGAGGCCACCTACGAAGGTCCGGAGGCGGTGCAGCGGCGCAATCTCAGCGTCACCATGACCAACGAATTGTTCGTGGCGCAGTTCCGGCAGTGGATTCTGGAGATGCGGCGCGTTGCAGAACATCGCCCAGGAACTGGCGCATGTTCCCTGGCGACTGCGATGCAGTTGTGGCTGTGGACGTTCAGCCATTTGCAGGTTGCCACTGATGCGGATGGCGGCGCGCTGTATCAGAGCGCGCGCCAGGGCGTGACCTTTCCGCTGGCGGACGCACTGTGCTGGCTGCTCGCGGCCCGTCAGCAGACGCTCGACCTGATCGAACTGGAAACCAATGGCCCGGACAATCCGGTGTTGGCCGAAGGTCTGGAAGGAACACTCAGTTTCTTCACCGACCTGTGCCACATCCAGGCAGCACGTGCCGCGGGCGAAGTTGGACGCATATGCGCCGAGCTGGTGTTCGGATATAACCGTCACCCAGCGTGGGATGAAGAAGGTTACAAGGGCTGCTATCGCAGCGATGAGTTGGAATCGCTCGAAGGTTTGATCCCGGGCATCGTTTCGTTGGCAACGGACGTGGTCGGCAGTGATGGTTCTCATCCGATAAAAGCTGGGCCGTGCGCGTCGTGCAATGGGCTGGAAGGATTTCAGCGCCTGCGTACCAAACTGGATGGTTGCTTGACCGGTGCACAGTTGTCCAAGGACCGTGCGGCGGAAGCGATCTCGAAGGTGATGATCCCCGAGGCACTCGACTATCCGCGTTAAGGAAAACGATTGAGCAACGTTGAATCAAACACAATCGGGCGCACCGGAATGGAGGTCGATATCGCCTGCGTGGGCTTCGGCCCGGCGATGGGAGGCTTCCTGACCACGCTCTCGCGCAAGCTGCTGAATGACGACGGTACGCCCGCGATTGAGAGCGCGTCGATGCCCGGCATGCCGCTGCAGGTCATCTGCTATGAGCGCGCCGATGACATCGGCTTCGGCGTCTCGGGCGTGGTCACACGCGCGCGCGGAATTCGTGCCACCTTTCCCCAACTCGATCCGACGCAGATTCCTATGGCCGCGCCGGTTTCCAGCGAGAAGCTGGTCTATCTGCTTGATCCCACCGGAGCGAGCCGTCGGTCGCTTGCGCTGCGAGCCAGCGACCGCTTCTTAAAGACATTCCGTCGCGTCCTTCCCGTCAAACACGATGCGCTCGAACTGCCATTCACTCCCGCCTTCCTACACAAAAAAGATGGCCTGGTGCTTTCCATTGGACAGTTCAATCAGTGGGTCGGCTCACAATTGATATCGAGCGGCACCGTGCAGATATGGCCCGGAATGCCAGTGAGCGAAGCGCTGATCGAGAACAAGAGAGTTCTCGGCGTTCGCCTACTTGATCAAGGCGTGGATAAGAGCGGCAATCCGGAAGCGGGCTTTACTCCCGGAATGGACATTCACGCTGCGCTGACCGTCGTCGGCGACGGTCCGGTCGGAGCCGTGAGTCGCGACATCGATCGCCGGGTGGGGTTACCCGAAGGCAACGACGTCCGCGAGTGGGCCGTCGGCATGAAGTTCGTCATCGAACTTCGCCCCGACGTCAATCTCCAGCCCGGCACCGTGCTTCACACCTTCGGATTTCCCGAGCCGGAGATGTTCGGTTTCTTCTACGTGCATCCCGGCAACGTGGCGTCGGTCGGAATCTTCGTTCCCTCGTGGTTCGACTGTCCGACACGCACTGCCTACCGCTACTTGCAGCACTACATTCAGCACCCTTATTTATGGCGCTATCTCGCAGGCGGCAAGCTCCGCTCATGGGGAGCGAAATCGCTGCAGGAATCGGGCAGGCGCGGCGAGCCATTCCTGGCGGGCGATGGCTACGCGCGAATCGGCGAGTCTTCGGGCAGCACAAATGTATTGACCGGTTCAGGCGTCGATGAAGCATGGACCACTGGTACGTTGCTGGCGGAAGGCGTCTTAGAACTTCTGCAGGCGGGCAAGCCGTTTACTCGCGAGAACCTGGCGCAGGCGTACGAGCAGCGCCGCCGTAGTAGTTGGCTGGAGAAAGAATCACGCGTTGCCGAGAAGTCGCGCGACGGATTTCAGAGTGGAGTCGTGACCGGACTGATCGGCATGGCGGTCGCAGCCTTCAGCAACGGACGGTTGTCGCTGGGCGGTCATCCTGACAAGCCAACCGAGCGGCTTGCGTCGCTGGCTGAGTTCTATCGCGGCAAGTTCACGCAGCACGAAATCACCGCCATTCAGCAGGACTGCGCGGTCCACGGCACGTCCGCTCACGATCCGCTGATGGACCTTTGCGGCTGGCCCGCGATCCAGTTCGACGGCACGCTGCTGGTCTCCCATCAAGATGTGCTGATGATGGGCGGCAAAGTCCAGGCCGCCGGAGGATATGCCGACCACGTCGTCTTCCGCGATCTTGAACTCTGCCGCGGTTGCGGCAACAAGTTGTGCGTGGAGATGTGTTCGGGGCAGGCCATTACCCGGAGCCTGGAAGGTGTGCCCATTTTCGATCGCGAGAAGTGTGTGTTCTGCGGCGCCTGTATGTGGAACTGTCCGGAGACAGTGAATGGCGAAACCAATCTGCAGTTCCGTGCCGGCGTCGGCGGACTGCACTCGGCGGAAAACTAATCCAGAAATTTCGCAAGGAACCTAAAACAAGGAACCAAGATTAAAGATGAGCACTCCTTTTCAAGTTGTGGTTTGCGCCAGCGTTGTGCCCGATCCGTTGCAGACACTGGAACCCATCACCGGACCAACCGGCCCGGCGTTGAAGAATGAAATGATGCTGCCCGCCATTCTCGATCCGTGGGCGGCGCACGCGCTCTATGAGGGCGCAAACCTGGTGAAGAAGGTCGCCGGCAGCAGCCTTTGGCTGGTGAGCATGGCGCCCAAGGCCAAACTGCAGCAGGTCATGATGACGGTGGCGCAGAAAGTTCCGCTGCAACTCGTCGCCGTTGATGGTCCTTCCAGCGGTTTCGCCGATGCGCAGCAGACAGCCACCGCGCTGGCAGCAGCGATCCGCAATATCTCGGGCATCGATCTATCCAAGGTGCTGTTGTTCGGGGGATGGGAATCGGCCAGCCGCAGTGCCGGAGTCACGCTGCAACTTGTGGGCGAAGAACTTGGCATGGTTGATCAGTTCCAGGGCGTGGACGCCATCACTCCCAAGGACGACGGTTCGTTTGAAGTGCTGGAGCGCATCGAAGGCGCGCGTCACCAGGTTTCGCTATGCGCGGGCGCGCCCGCCGTACTCGGATGGGCGACCGGCAGCCTGGGCGAACCGCAGAATAATCCCCAGGTTGGCATGGCGAACATGCGCACCATCATGCCAGCATTGCAGAAAGCTGTGGCGGCGAAGATTACCTCCGATGGCCTGCAGTATTCGAACGTCGCCACTCCGAAACAACAACGCGAAACTCGCATCGTGAAAGACGTACCCGCTAATGAAATCGCGAACGAAATCGTGCAGTGGATCCAGCAGGAGTAACGGCACATATGGACAACATTCTTTTTCTCGCGCATACCGAAGCAGATGGGACTCTGAACAAAGCTGCGTTGGAGGCACTCAGCTCTGCGGTCGAACTAAAACAGTCGCTCAACGGGACTCTCGACGTCGCGCTCTACGGGGCGCAGATTCAGCCCGCCGCCAATTCGATTGCGGCTTGCGGCCCAACGCGTTTTCTCGCCGTCAGCGGGGAAGCATTCGGATCCGCTCGCTTTGCCACCGATGCTGCTGCCTGTGAAGCCCTGGTCCGCGCGTCCGGTGCGAACATCGTGCTTGCCCCCGCGACCTCACGTAACTCGCGTGTGATAGCAGCCGTCGCCCATCGCGTAGGCGGATGCGTGGATACGCACGTCAACGACGTCGCTGCTCCGTCTGGTGTTCTAACGGTGACACGGTGGTTCTATCGCCAGCGCATTGAAGGCTCGCTGACTCGCACCCCGCGTCCGTGGATTCTGCTGCTCGATCCGGGCTCGCGCCCCGCGTGGAAGGGCGAGCCTGGTTCCGTCACGCCCGAGCTGATTGACGTTCCGCTCTCCGACAGTCTGCTCCGCACAAGTGTTAAGGGCGTAGTCACGCCGCCGGCAGACCAGCAGACCATTCGCCCCGATGCGGACCTGTTGTTCGTCGCTGGCGCAGGATGGACCAAGAAACAGAAAGATGGGCAGACGCATGTTCCCGAGGCAGAAACTATCATTGTCGATTTCTTGCGGAATTCCAAGGCGTCGCTGGGCGGAAGCAAGTCGCTGGTCGATCTCAGCGGCGAGAACCAATCCACCCTGCATTTCATGACGCATCTCAACCAGGTCGGGCAAACCGGCTCATCGCCGCGCCATCCCAAGGGCCTTGCTGCCTGCTGTCATGGCGAGGAGCCGCACACGGTCGGCTGGCGATTCATTGGCGAACGCCGAGCCATCAATCTCGATCCCAACTGTGGATGGGCGCGCGGCAAAGCCGACGTGCTCTATGTCGCAGATGCCTTCGAGGTGATGTCGAAGGTGAATGCGCTGCTGAGCGGCAAGTAGCAGGCGCATTCCGTTTCAGAGTCCGAACGATTTGCTGAAAATTCGATTTTGGGTAGTGTCGGCCATTAGGTCATCGGCTAAGTCGTTTGTTTTTGTTCTCCCGAGCAGACTTTAGTCCGTGAGGGTCATGCATTTGAGCGTCTTTCGGCAAACTGTGAGGCTGATCTCACGCAGGAATGCCGCCCTATGCACCAACCGCATAGCTGTTCTAGTGGTTACGTTCGTAACGTAAGTCGGCGCTTTGTGATGGACTCTCTATCGCGGTGGGCTTAGGAATTGTAGTAAGCCACATTCTGCGACAAGGATGGCGCTCTCATCACACGTCCAACCACCACCCATCCCTAATTCGGGTGGTTCCGAGTGCGATCGAGCGGCTGAGGAGGTCTCCATGGTAGCCAAGTGTGCCGACCCCGCATGCAATCGCGAGTTTCGCGAGCTGAGTAAGGGCCGGCTGTTCCTGCTCCTGCCGGCTCGTCATGCCTACTCTGAGTCGACGGGTAACGTTGATAGACTCTCCGATTACGGCTACTGGCTCTGCCCGGAATGCGATACCACTCATACCATCACGCGAAGCGAGTCGGAAGTGGTGGTTGGAGTGCGAGGACCCGGCAGTCCATATCCCATCCCCGCTGAT
>Ga0208478_1000016_pt1 | contig 81537 bp, 79 predicted proteins | sample NGESurdeep072012_5_FD_184462 | JGI IMG/M metagenome (GOLD analysis project Ga0208478, IMG submission 184462) | Arctic peat soil microbial communities from Barrow, Alaska - NGEE Surface sample 415-2 deep-072012 (SPAdes) | ecosystem: Environmental > Terrestrial > Soil > Wetlands > Peat ...
GCCGGTCAGAGTCATGTTGCCGGCTTTACCCTGGGCGAGCATCGATATCCGCGACTGCCGAGCCGATCCGTAAAACTCGGAGAAGCGGGCCTGCGATTGACCAGAGAACGGAATCGCGTTAAACGGAGTGTTGATGTCGGAGAACGTAGCATGCGGACGCCATACGGTCTCCGCAGCGACGAACCCGCCCGGGGTCAGGGTGATGCCCTTGAAATGGATAGCGAGCGGGCTCTCCAGATCGCTAACGCGCTTCTGGGTGGCCGTCAGTCCCTCAACCGTGCTCGTCGAGACCGCCTTCAGGTCGGTCACCTGATGCTGCATCGCGCTGAATTCCTCGGCGCTCAGGGATCCTTCTTTCTTCTCGCCGCCCAGCGCGGACTGGGCGGTGGACTGCGCCTGGCTGGCTGCCGACTGGGCTTGTCCGACCTGCTGCTGCAGTTGCTGGATGGCCGAGTCGCGCGACTGGACCTGCTGTTGCAGTTGCTGAATTTGCTGCTGCTGGGCAGCAATGGCGTCTTTCAGTTCTTTCAGTTCGGAAGAAGTTGAGCCTGTGGCAGACGCCTTATGGCGGCTGGCCTTGGCACTGTCCCCTGCAGCCGCGTCACCTGAACTCTGGGCGAACAACGAGCCGACAGTTATCAGGCAAGCCACCACGAGCAGTTGAATCAGGGGAAACCGGAGAGTATGTCGCATCTTTGCCTCCATAAATAACGCAGTTGATTTGCAGACGCGAAAGTCCCGGATCAGACTGAGTGCAACCGTTTACTTCCGCTCTGTGAATTGGCCTTGGGGGCGAACTTTATGAGGTGATGCGAACTTCTGGGGCGGACTTGACTCACTCTCCCATGTGACATTCCGCACAATGGGGGTGTGATTTACGACGTCTCGGGTCCCTCCAAAGTGAACCCAAGATGAACATACTGTTACAGATAGGAGAATTTGTAATAATCGGCAACTCACCAATTACAACTTTAGTAGAAGATCTCAGGGGGCATCGTGGATTCTCGAGTCCGACCTAGGATTTCGCCACGTATGTGCTAACGCAATGCGCGGGTTACAATCACCCGCCACCAAGCATTTGGGGCTACGACGCTGCGCTGCAGGATGTCGGAGTCCAGCGGGCGTCTCGCCTCAATCCGTCGGCGATATCGGCGCTTCGAATTTCCGTGGGTCCAGGTCCGTCGAGGACAAACGTGCATGGATCGAGACTCGGGAACTTTTCTCTGGCAGACCCGGAACTCACTACAGAGAACATGAAGCCGAGTGCGGGCAACGCTCGAACACCTGACGTCCAGATGAGTTCAGTCGTTCGCGGAGTGCTACAAGTCTTTACCTCGCGTTACCAGACTTAACCGTCGAAGTCATGAGGCTCGTGTTCCTAGAAGTGACAGACAAACTGTCAAACCCACGAGGAGTTGAAAGCATGAAGACGAAGTTGATGGTAGTGGCAAGTGTTTTGGCGTTGGTGTTGTGCGGAGCAGCGATGGTCGCTTACGCGCAGGGACCGGGACCCGAAGGCGGGGGCCGTCACGGCTGGGGCGGACCGGGACCCGGAATGGGGTTTATGGGCCACGAACTGAACCTGAGCGATGCACAGAAGGCCCAGGTCAAGACGATCATGCAGGCGAACCATGCCAACATGAAGACCGTCATGCAGCAGATGGAACAGAACCGGCAAGCGCTTCTGGCCGCAACCGCCAATGGCGCCTTCGATGCGGCGAAGATCCAGGCGCTGGCCAACCAGCAGGCCCAATTGCAGGCGGCCATAATCGTCCAGCATGAGGCATTGCAGCACCAGATTTACACACAGGTACTAACCACCGAGCAGCAGGCAAAGGCCGAGCAGCTTCGCACGCAGGAAATCAATCGCATCACTGAGCACCTGCAGAAAATGTCGAGCGGCACCGACGCACCGCCTCCGCCGGCAGAATAGCTTTTGAGTAGTTCGCTTCGCTGGGCAGGACTTCGGTCCTGCCGTTTTTCATTGGCCGCGCATCGTTGGTTTCAGAGTTGACGATCACCTATTTCGGGGAGATCCCGATGCGAAATGCTGTGTAATAGTTTTGTCATATCGACCGCGAAGCGTCATATGTCACGGACATTGCGTAGCCATCTTCCTACGATGGAAGCATGGTTTCCATATCAGGCCCTGATTCAATTACTCCGCATCCCAAGGGAACGCAGGCGCGAATTCTGCTGAGTTCCGTGTTCGGTCCCTACGCGCAAGACGATCAATTCGGCAGCCGCGCCATCAATCCGATGGAGCTCTATCACAACCAAGTGACACGCGAGCAAGGCAGCTTTTCGTTGCGCATGTTCCACCGCTCCTGGGGGTTGATGATGATTCAGAAGAACATCTCAGCCCCATGCACGCTGCTCGACTTCCCGACGCTCGACGCCTTTGTGCATGAACTGACAACGAACCAATACGACATTGTCGGAATCTCCGGCATCATTCCCAACTTCGCGAAAGTCCGCGAGATGTGCCGTCGAGTGCGCCAACTTTCCCCGCAGTCCACCATCATCGTTGGGGGACACGTTGCGGGTATACCTGGCGTGGAGAACATGCTGGATGCCGATCACATCGTGCGCGGCGAGGGCATCGCCTGGATGCGCCGCTACCTCGGCGAAGATACCTGCGCGCCGTTTGTCCATCCCGAAATTCTGTCGGGCTTCGGCTTTCGAATTCTCGGCATGAGCGTTCCGGACAACACGCGCGATACGGCGGCGACGATTGTTCCTTCCGTCGGATGCCCGATGGGCTGCAACTTCTGCACGACCTCAGCATTCTTCGGCGGCAAAGGCAAAAGCTTCCACTTCTACGAGACCGGCGATCAACTCTTTGACGTTATGCAGGAAATGGAGCGCAAGCTGGGTGTGCAGTCCTTCTTCGTAATGGACGAAAATTTTCTGCTCAATCGTCCGCGCGCCATGCGCCTGCTGGAGCGCATGAAGGCCGCCAATAAGGCATGGGCGCTGTATGTTTTCTCGTCGATCAACGCGATTCGAAAATACTCCATGGAAGAGTTGGTGCAACTTGGAGTGTCGTGGATCTGGGTTGGACTGGAGTCCCCGAAATCGAGTTACGCCAAGCTGAAAGACGCCGATACCCGGTCTATCGCGGCGGAATTGCGGCAGCACGGTATCAAGCTGTTGGGCTCGACCATCGTCGGACTGGAGCATCACACTCCGGAAAACATCGAACAGGAAATCGAATACGCAGTCTCGCACTGTACCGACTTCCATCAGTTCATGCTCTATACCCCGGTACCGGGCACGCCGCTATTCTTCCAGATGGAAGCTGAAGGCCGCATGCTCGACGGCATCGACCTCGCCGACATACACGGCCAGTTCAAGTTCAACTTCCAGCACGCCGCCATCTCGCGCGATGACTCAAAGCGTTTTCTTGACTGGGCTTTCCGCTACGACTTCGAGAAGAATGGTCCAAGCCTGTTCCGCATTTGCGAGACTCTATTTAACGGATGGAAGCGCTATCACGACCATCCTGACGTTCGGATTCGCACTCGTTTCGCGCACGAAGCCCGCAAGCTCCGCACGACCTACAACGCGGCGCTGTGGGCCATGGAGAAACGACTGCGGAAAGCTAATCCTGAAATTGCCACCCGCATGCGGGCACTGCGTCTTGAGATCGAATCGGCCTTCGGTATCTCCACGCGCCTGATGCGCATGGTTGTCGGTCCAGTGTTATTCCTGACGTCGAAGCGGGAAGATCGCAGGCTAGCCAAGGGTTTGACCTTCGAGCCGCCGTCGTTCGTCGAGCGCAGCAATTGGGTCGAGGCAGAGCAACAGGCTCATGCCAGGCATGTCACAACGATGAAACCCCGCCTAGTGGTGCCTGTCATGGACACGATTGCAGCGCAAGTCATGTTGCCTGAGGAAGAAGCGTTAACTGTCAGCGGTGACTGATCCGGCTGGCACGCAAGAATTAGCGGTACTGTCGGATTGCGCATCGGAGCGCCCGACAGTACCGCTATTTTGTTAGATCCCTACGCAAACCGCCTTCACTTCCGTGTACATCTCCAGCGCTTCGTGGCCCATCTCGCGTCCCCAGCCCGACTGCTTGTATCCTCCGAACGGCAGCGCCGCGTCGAACACGTTGTAGCAGTTGATCCACACCGTCCCGGCACGCAGTTTGTGCGCTATTCGGTGAGCTTTGCTGATGTCGCTCGTCCAGACACCGGCAGCAAGACCGTATTCGCTGTTGTTGGCTTCGGCCACGATCTGGTCGATGTCGCTGAACGGCGACGCCACCACCACGGGGCCGAAGATTTCTTCGCGGACGACCTTCATGTTCGGATTGGTCTTGACCATCACGGTGGGCTCAACGAAATAACCCGGCCCCTCTTTCTTCTTGCCGCCGACCACTGCTTCTGCGCCCTCGTTCAGTCCGGACTCGAGGTAGCCGCACACGCGATTGAACTGCTCCAGCGAGACCAACGGGCCCATGCTCGTGGCCGCGTCAAACCCGGGGCCGATCTTGATCTTCCTGGCCTGGTCTGCTACCCCTTCGACCACCTGGTCAAACATCCCCTTCTCGACATACAGGCGCGAGCCCGCGCAGCAGGTCTGTCCCTGGTTGAAGAAGATTGCGCTGGCCGCTCCGGCAACGCTGGAGCGCATCTCGGCATCGGCGAACACGATGTTCGGAGACTTGCCGCCCAACTCCAGCGACACTTTCTTCAGGTTGCCCGCCGCCGCTTGCAGAATCAACTTGCCCACTTCTGTCGAACCGGTGAAGGCCACCTTGTCGACATCGGGATGCGCTGCCAGCGCCGCTCCCGCCGTCTCGCCGTAACCCGGTACAACGTTCACCACGCCCTCAGGGAACCCGGCTTCCGCGATCAACTCGGCCAGCAACAGCGCCGTCAGCGGAGTCTGTTCCGCGGGCTTCAACACCACGGTGCATCCCGTAGCCAGCGCCGGGCCCAGCTTCCACGCGGCCATTAGCAACGGAAAGTTCCACGGGATGATCTGTCCCACCACGCCTACCGGTTCGCGCCTCGTGTAGGCGAAGAACTGCACTTTCTTCGATCCGCCAGACAGCGGAATCGTATTGCCTTCGATTTTTGTGGCCCATCCCGCCATGTAGCGGAACAGGTCAATCGCCAGCGGCACATCGGCAACGCGCGCTACCGACAGCGGCTTGCCGTTGTCGAGGCTCTCCAGTTGTGCGAACTCCTCTGCACGCGCCTCCAGCAGGTCGGCCAATTTCCAGATCAGGCGGCCCCGCTGCGAGGGAGACATGTACGCCCATGCGTCACCCTCAAAGGCTTTGCGCGCAGCCTTCACCGCGCGATCGATGTCTTCGCGGTCCCCCTCGGCGACTTTGGCCAGCACTTCCCCGGTGGCTGGGTCGTACGTCGGAAAGGTCTTGCCGGACGCGGCATTCGCGAACTGATTGTTGATGAACATCGGCCGCGGCTTGCTGAGAAACTCCTCCACGCGACTGTGCAGAACTGCGGTACTGGTTGCGGTAGCCATTGCCATCCTCCTCGGCGAAATGCGTCTTTTACGTCAATGCGCCGGCACTGAAATGAAATTCTGTGTGTGGTCGACCGGTGGCGTCGGCATCTCGTCCGAAACTCCCGGGCCTCATCCCGCGCAAGAGTTTATCAGAGACTGGGCAACCATGTGTCGCCGATCTAAGCTTCAATGTAAATCGGGTTTGTGGAAATCAGTCTATCCCGCCAACCCGAGCGGAGCCAAGGTTGGTGTCCAAAATGCGCTGTTCAAAGTGGCACTGGCTGGTCCGGCACGAAGTAATCAGGTCAGCGCGGGTGCGACCGCTTCCGGCCGCAACTTTTCCTTCAAGTCCGCCGCAATGGCCTGCCCGTGAAAGCGGCCATTCTCGATGAAAATCTCGCTCGTCCGCATGCCCGCCACGATGACGCCCGCCAGATAAATGCCGGGCACACTGCTCTCCAGCGTCTTGGGATTCACGACCGGCTTCTTGTCGTCATCGCCGCGCAGTCGGCATCCCAAGTTGCAAATAAACTCAAAATCGGGCCGATAGCCGGTCATCGCAAAGACCCGATCATTGGCCAGTGTCACCTCGCCGTCGGGTGTTTTGAGTACCACGTGGTCCGGCGTGATCTCCTTCACCGTGCTGTTGAAGTACGCCTTCACCTGTCCCGCCTTGATGCGGTTCTCGATGTCAGGCTTGATCCAGTACTTGACGGAGTTGCTGATTCCTTCACGCCGGTGCACCAGCGTCACCCGCGCACCGTGGCGCCACAACTCCAGCGCGGCAATCGCCGCTGAATTCTTTCCGCCAACGACCAGCACGTCGAGATTGAAGAACGGGTGCGGCTCGCGGTAGTAATGCAGGACCTTGGGCGACGCTTCGCCCGGAACGTTCATCAGGTTCGGACGGTCATAGTAACCCGTCGCAAGAATCAACTTGCGGGCGTGGTACTCGCAATTGCGCTCGTGGTGGTCGAGGGTGCGCACCACGAAGTTGCCGTCACTGCCTTCAATGCTCTTGACGCATTCGTACTGGCGCACGTCCAGCTTGTAATGCTCCGCCACCTTGCGGTAATACTCCAGCGCCTCCTGCCGTGTGGGCTTCTGGTTCGGACTGGAGAACGGAATGTCGCCGATCTCCAGCAACTCCGGCGTGGTGAAAAACGTCATGTTACTGGGATAGTTGTAGATCGAGTTGACCAGGCAACCCTTATCGATGTTGGTCACGGTAAAGCCAGCGCGCTTGGCATCGATGCCGCAGGCCAGGCCGGTCGGGCCTGCGCCAAGTACCACCACGTCGAAGGAAGACTGTTCTGCAGTATCCGCGGAGTTGCTTTCCATATGTCTAGAATACCTTGAGTCCGGGGACCCGATTTGCAGAAGTGATCGAAGTCACTGGTTCTGGGTCACGCGCTTTTGTATGCTGTGGAGTACGTCAATCCTGCTTTCGCCCAACGAGGCGGTCATGACCATCATCCGGCAAGACGATCTCATCCAGAGCGTAGCCGACGCCCTGCAATTTATCTCGTACTATCACCCCGTCGATTTCATTCAAGCCCTCACGCGCGCTTATGAGAAAGAACAGTCACCCGCGGCGCGCGACGCCATCGCGCAGTTGTTGATCAACTCGCGCATGTGCGCCGAGGGACATCGCCCCATCTGCCAGGATACCGGCATCGTCAGCGTGTTCCTCAAGGTTGGCATGAACGTGCAATGGGACGCGACCATGAGCGTCGAGGACATGGTCAACGAGGGCGTGCGCCGCGCCTACCTGCACTCCGACAACAAGCTTCGCGCCAGTGTGCTGGCCGATCCCGCCGGCGCTCGCACAAATACGAAGGACAACACGCCCGCTGTCGTTAACATGACCATCGTTCCCGGCGACAAACTGGACGTGATCGTCGCCGCCAAAGGCGGAGGCTCCGAGGCCAAGTCGAAGTTCGTCATGCTCAATCCCTCCGACTCGATCGTGGAGTGGGTGCTCAAGACCGTTCCCACCATGGGGGCCGGTTGGTGCCCGCCGGGAATTCTCGGTATCGGCATTGGCGGCACCGCCGAGAAAGCAATGCTACTGGCCAAAGAAGCGCTGATGGAGCCAATCGACATTCAGGAACTCATTGCCCGCGGGCCGGCGAATCGCGCTGAAGAGTTGCGGCTTGAGATCTACAAGAAGGTCAACGCCCTGGGCATCGGCGCTCAAGGACTGGGTGGACTCACGACTGTCCTCGACGTGAAGGTGAAAGACTACCCGACGCACGCGGCGAATCTTCCGATTGCGATGATTCCCAATTGCGCAGCCACCCGGCACGCGCACTTTGTGCTCGACGGCTCAGGACCCGTTGCCCTGGAGCCGCCGTCACTGGACGACTGGCCGCAGCTCACGTACGATCCGATGGGTTCGGGAGCGCGCCGGGTCAATCTCGACACCGTCACCCGCGCCGAAGTTTCGACGTGGAAGCCAGGCGAAGTTCTGCTGCTCAATGGCAAGTTACTCACCGGACGCGATGCCGCCCACAAGCGCATGACCGACATGCTCGATCGCGATGAAAAGCTGCCAGTCGACTTCACCAACCGGTTCATCTATTACGTCGGGCCCGTCGATCCGGTGCGTGAGGAAGTTATGGGCCCGGCCGGCCCTACCACCGCCACGCGCATGGACAAATTCACCCGCCAGATGCTCGAGCAGACCGGATTGCTCGGCATGGTGGGGAAAGCCGAGCGCGGCCCTACAGCTATCGAAGCCATTCGCGATCACAAGGCGGTGTACCTGATGGCGGTAGGCGGCGCAGCGTACCTCGTCTCCAAGGCGATTAAGAAGTCGCGAGTGCTGGGCTTCGCCGATCTCGGCATGGAAGCCATCTACGAATTCGAGGTGCAGGACATGCCGGTGACCGTAGCGGTCGATGTGAACGGCAACTCCGTGCATCACTCGGGTCCGAAGGAGTGGCAGGCTAAGATCGCGGAGTTGGTGGAAATTTCATGATGTCACGCGGGGAGGGCGAAGAACTGAGGATTACGGCCCAACAGCGCAGAATTCAGCGGGCACACGCACGCGCAAGTAGATATTTGGAACCTGGAACTTCGCTGGTGGACGAACTCTTAGCCGAACGGCGCGCCGAAGGGCATTCTGCCCGACGGAGACGACGCAAAACAGCCTCAAAGCTGACCTCCCAATCCAAGTGATCCGCTCATAAACTGGGTCCGCCGCCCTATCGCTCGCTTCTGGCGAGGGGTGGGATTCCGCACTGCAGGAACCCGCAGCCCCTCCGTTATCATCTCTCTACTGGAGGCGTTCTCATGTCGAAGCCGTCCACCCGTACTGAAAAAGACTCTCTCGGCTCGAAAGAAATCCCGGCGGACGTTCACTATGGCATTCAGACTGTGCGCGCCATCGAGAACTTCCCCATCAGCGGATTGCGCGCTCATGCCTCGCTCATTCGTGCCATCGCTATGGTCAAAGAAGCCGCAGCCGGGGCCAACCGCGAGTTGGGATTGGTCGATGCGAAGACCGCCGACGCGATTATCACCGCCGCGAAAGAAGTGCAGCAGGGAACGTGGGACCATGCGTTCGTGGTTGATGTCTTCCAGGCTGGAGCAGGCGTCAGCTTTCACATGAACACCAACGAGGTCATCGCCAACCGCGCCTCAGAGTTACTGGGCGGCAAACTCGGCGAGTACAAGCATGCCCATCCCAACGACCACGTTAACTACGGCCAGTCCACCAATGACGTATTCCCCACCGCCCTGCGGCTGGCCACTTTGCTCGAACTGGAAAAGCTCTTCGCGGCGCTCGATGGCCTGAATGCTGCTCTGGAAACCAAGGGCAAAGAGTTTCACCACATCCTGAAATCCGGCCGCACCCACATGATGGACGCGGTCCCCATGCGGCTGGGACAAGAATTCACGGCGTATGCCGGTGCGATCACGCGCGCGAAGAAGGCGATCGAGCAGCAGTCCGAGTTGCTGCGCGAACTCGGCCTCGGAGGTTCGGCCGTCGGCACCGGGATCAACACCCATCCCGACTACCGCGAGAAGGCGGTGGCCAACCTCGCGCGCATCTCCGGCCAGAAGCTTACGCCGGCCGATGACATGCGCTATGCGATGCAATCGAACCTGGCGATGTCGTCAGTCAGTTCGACGCTGCGCAACCTGGCGCTGGAGGTGATACGAATTTCCAACGATTTGCGGCTGCTATCTTCTGGGCCCAATACTGGCCTCGCTGAAATCAATCTGCCGGCGCTGCAGCCGGGATCTTCGATCATGCCGGGCAAGATCAATCCGGTGATGGCGGAGCTGGCGGCGATGGTGTCGTTTCAGGTAATCGGCTACGACACTGCCGTCGCGCTGGCTGTGCAGGCGGGACAACTCGAACTCAATGTCATGATGCCGACGACGGCCCACAGTGTCCTCACGTCGATCACGATCATGACCAACATGCTGCGCCAGTTGACGGAGTTTTGCATCAATGGCATCACCGCCAACGAGAACCGCTGCGAATTTTACGCCCAGAGCACGGTGTCGCTGGCAACGGCACTCAATCCCTACATCGGATATGCGAAGGCAGCGGAGATTGCGAAGGAATCGGTCGCATCTGGCAAGACGATCATCGAGATAGCGCGAGAAAAGGGCTATCTGAGTGACGATCAGATCAAGGAAATTCTCGACCCCGCGCGCATGACCGAGCCGCAGCGCCCGCTGGACGCCGCAAAAGATCGGGAAAAGATCAAGGGTAGCGGATCGTAATACGCGTTAGTTGGGAACTGACGGCCTCACCTAGTACGCCCACCGGATCAGCGTTGCGCCCGAGGTAAATCCAGCCCCGACGGCAGCAATCAAAATCAGGTCGCCCTTCTTCAGTCTTCCTGTTTCAATCGCAGTCTGCATGGCCAGCGGTATGGTCCCGGCCGTGGTGTTGCCGTAGCGGTCGATGTTGATGATCACCTTGTCAATCGGCATCTTCAGACGGTCGGCGGTGGCCATGATGATGCGCTTGTTGGCCTGGTGCGCGATGAAGCAATCGATGTCCGCGCCGGTCAAGTTATTCTTCTCCAGAACGCGCTCCGTCATTTCTGCCATTTTCTTCACGGCATACTTGAAGACCTGCTGTCCATCCTGGTGAATATAATGCATTTTCTGATCTACGGTTTCGTGCGACGCAGGATTCAGACTACCCCCGCCCGGCATGTAGAGGTACTGTCCACCCATGCCTTCGACTTGCGCCACATGGTCGATAATTCCCTCTTCGCCATCTTCGGCCGGCTCCAGCAGAACCGCTCCCGCGCCATCGCCAAAGATGATGCAAACCGCGCGATCGGTGAAGTCCGTCATCGACGAATTCACATCGGAACCGATCACCAGCACCTTCTTGTACTGTCCGGATTCGATGAACTTCGTGCCCGTGTTCAGAGCATAGACAAAGCCGGAGCAACCGGCAGAGACGTCGAAGCCCCAGGTGCGCTTGATCCCCAGCTTGTGTTGCACGAGGCACGCCGTCGAGGGATACATCATGTCCGGTGTCACCGTGCCCACCACGATCAGATCCACTTCCTGCAGATCGAAAGGATGGCTCTCGAGCAAGTTCTTGACCGCACCCACGGCCAAATCGCTGGCTGCGACGCCCTTGTCCACCAGATGACGTTCGCGAATGCCGGTGCGCTCCAGAATCCACTGGTCGGTGGTCTCGACCATGGTTTCGAGGTCTTTGTTGGTGAGCACCCGCGGCGGAACGTAGGTTCCCAGCGCAGAGATCTTGGCGCGACAGACGTTAGCCAATAGAGTTCTCCAGACGCAGTATCAGATGAAATGAATACTCATTCATTTTGAACGATGCACCCACGAAAGTCTATCGGGAGTGCCGAAGTCGTAAGCGCATCGTGCCGAACGCGAAACTAAATCAATCCCTGATGATCGGACAGCAAAAAAGCCAGGCGCCAGTTGACCGCTGCACACGCACTGGCCTGCTACCGTTGCTGCCTTCCGGCCCTGGCGGGTTTCACAGGATTGCGTTGCGCGGGACCAGCGCCCGACCTACTGCATCTTACCATCGAGGTCGTTGCGATGTGCAGCGCCAGTCTGCCATTGCGGTCTAAGCGAGGCCCATTGAGATGCTAAAATAAAGGGATTCCATGCCCTTTAAAGACGATTCTGTAGCCGTGCTGAACCCGCCCGAAGAGGCGGTCCCGGCGGTTGCTCCTAAGAAAATTGGCTTCGTGAGCCTAGGTTGCCCCAAGAACCTCGTGGACAGCGAGGTCATGATGGGATTGCTCGCGCAAGGCGGAGCCGAGATCACGCCACGCGCCGAAGACGCCGACATCATCGTGGTGAACACCTGCTCCTTTATCGACAAGGCCCAGCAGGAATCGGTCGATGCCATCCTGGAAATGGCACAGCACAAGATTGCCGGCAAAGCGCAGAAGCTCATCGTCGCCGGATGCCTGGTCGAGCGATATCGCAACGAGATCCAGAAAAGCATTCCTGAAGTGGACGCCGTAGTCGGCACCGGTGAGTTGCAGCAAATCCTCGCCGCCGCCGGAATCGCGCCCGCGTCCGACCAAGCCGGCCCGTTTGTCATTCTGAACTCGCGCTCTGAGGGCGATGCCCGCGAGGCTGCCGGGCGTTTCTCCAAAGATGGATGGGATGGCGCCATCGCCGACCTGCCCAACTATCTCTACGACGAGAACACTCCTCGCCTGCTGGCCACTCCGAAGTACACAGCCTACATAAAGATCGCGGAAGGATGCGATCATCCCTGCTCGTTCTGCATCATTCCGCAATTGCGCGGCAAGTTCCGCTCGCGCCGCTTCGAATCCGTGATCGCCGAAGCGCAGAAGTTGGTCAAGCAGGGAGTTCGCGAGATCACGCTGATCGGACAGGACACGACCTGTTACGGCGAAGACCTCGGCCTGCAGGATGGCTTGGCGCTCCTGCTGGAGCGACTGGCGCAAATCGAGGACCTGCACTGGGTGCGTTTTCTTTACGCTTATCCCAACAAGATCACCGGCAAACTGCTGCAGACCATTGCCGCGCACGAGAAGATCTGCTCGTATATCGACGTACCCTTGCAACACGCGTCACCCGCGGTACTGAAGAACATGAAGCGCGGTGCCGGGGCGGAGATTTTCCTAAAGTCCATCGAGAAGATGCGGCGCGAAATTCCGAACCTGACGCTGCGCACGTCATTTATTGTAGGATTCCCCGGCGAGACGCTGGGGGATTTCGAGGTCCTCTGCGACTTCGTTCGCGAAGCGCAATTCGACTGGATGGGCGTGTTTGGCTACTCCGACGAAGAGGGCGCGAAAGCCTTTGAACACCAAGACAAGGTCGCGCCGCGCGAGATCGAGCGCCGCCGTAAGAAGCTGATGTCGATTCAGAAGCAAATCAGCCGCAAAAAGAAGCGCGCGCTGATTGGCAAGCAACTTGACCTGGTGTTGGAAGGCCCGTCGGAAGAGACGGAGTTGCTCTGGCAAGCCCGCACTGCGATGCACGCTCCGGAAATCGATGGCACGGTATACGTCAACGATTTTGGAGACTATGCGAACGTCCGCGAAGGTGAGTTCTACCGCTGCGAGATTACCGAGGCGCACGACTACGACCTCGTGGCCCGCATTCTGTAGGTAAGGCGATGGCGAAAAGACGCGTTGTCAGCGTACGTTGTCCGACTTGCAGGAAGATCGTGCTCCGCAAGGACCCCGACTTCCCGTTCTGCAGCGACCGTTGCCGTGCGATCGACCTGGGCAAGTGGGCGAGCGGTGCGTACGTCATCTCCGCCCCGTTGAACGATCCGGAAACTGACGATGCCACCTACTCCAATGATCCCTGCAAAGAGCCCGACTGATATCGCCGTTACCACATCGACCGCGCCCATGTGGGCGACCCTGGTGGCGACGTTTTTCGGTGCGGGACGACTGCGCCCCGGCCCGGGCACCTGGGGATCGCTAGCCGCGGCGCTGCTCTGGTGGCTGCTTGCGGCGCAGCTTCCGCCGTCGGCCCGCATCCCAGTTATTCTGTCGCTGATCGTCATCACCACGGCCATCGGGATTCCGGCCGCCACGCTCGAGGCGCGCGCTTGCGGCAAGAAAGATCCCCAGCACGTGGTCATCGACGAGGTGGCCGGGCAGTTGGTGACATTGATCGCATGCCCCATTCTTTGGAAACCGCTGCTCTGCGGCTTTATACTCTTCCGTGCGTTCGATATCGTGAAGCCTCCTCCCATTCGCAGTCTTGAAAAGCTGCCGGAAGGCACAGGCATCGTGGTGGACGACCTCGTTGCGGGGATTTACGGATTGATCGTGCTGCAAGTATTACTGCACTTCCACTTGCTGGGGTGATTGACATTGAAACCGGCGGCGTACAGTAGTACTGGGTGATGCAGCCAGGTATGAGTGCACCAAACGTGAACGGCGCTCCGCAAATCGAGTCCATTGAGCCGGTGTGTGCTTTGCCGGGCGGCGAGGTCCGCATCACGGGGCGCGGCTTGCGGCCTCAGGAACTCCTGCGTCCTGAAGTTCGATTCGGTAATGTGAATGGCTCGATCGTCATCAGCTCGGAACAGTTCATCGTGGCGCGGGTGCCTGAGGGGGCGTCGTCGGGCAATGTGGTCGTTGCGACAAACGGCCATCGCAGCAACCCTCGCGAGGTCCGGATTGCGGTGCCGGTCGCGGAGAACCTGCATCCCGTCGCCAATCCCGCCGTCGATTCTGAAGGCAACATCTACGCCACCTTCTCAGGTTCACGCGGACAGAAAGTGCCCGTGGCGATCTTCCGCATCGACGCCAATAACGACGTTAAGCCCTTCGTCGCCGAAATGATGAATCCAACCGGCATGGCGTTCGGACACGATGGCAGTCTTTACGTCTCGTCGCGGTATGACGGTACGGTTTATCGTGTTTCCCAGAATGGCTCCATGACTTCCTATGCCGAAGGTCTGGGTATCGCCACCGGAATCGCGTTCGATGGCGAAGGCAATCTCTATGTTGGCGACCGAAGTGGGACCATCTTCAAGGTTGGATGCGACCGCCAGATTTTCGTCTTCGCCACGATCGAGCCCAGCGTCTCGGCCTACCACCTGGCTTTTGATAACGATGGCAATCTCTACGTCACCGGGCCCACGACCTCGAGCTTCGATGCGGTGTACCAGGTCGATCCCCACGGAAAGGTCCAGATATTTTATCGCGGCCTGGGACGACCGCAAGGTCTAGCATTTGATGTCAAGGGGAACCTGTATGTCGCCGGGTCGCTGCATGGCCGGCGTGGCATCGTGAAACTCACTCCCGATCGTCAGACGTCGCTTGCCGTCTCCGGACAGAATCTTGTCGGACTGGCGTTTGGCCCAGACGGCTCCGTGGTCCTCGCCACTACCAGCGGCGTGCATTCCCTATCGTGGGACATCCAGGGCCGGCCTCTTATCCCCAAGTTTTAAGCTAACGGGCCTACATTTCTCCAGTGCTAGACTGAACAAGTGATCGCTGAAATCATCGCGGTCGGTTCGGAGATGCTCACTCCGTACCGTCAGGACACCAACTCCCTGTTTCTGACCAGGCAGCTCAACGATCTGGGCGTGATCGTCGCCTTTAAGACCGTCGTGGGCGATAATTTCGACCACCTCACCGGAGTTGCGCGCACGGCCATTGGCCGTTCTGACATCGTCATTGTCACCGGTGGTCTCGGTCCCACCGAGGATGACCTCACGCGCGAGTGCGTAGCTGCTGCGCTCGGCGTCGAAGTCAAGCGCGATCACGACGTTGTCACTGCGATGTACAAGCGCTTTGCCGAGCGGCGCATTTCCATGCCGCCAAACAATGCGAAGCAAGCCGACGTCATCGAAGGCGCTATCGTCCTCCCTAACAAGCGCGGCACCGCGCCTGGCCAATACCTGGAGACTGACGTTGATGGGGAGCCGCGTATCATTATTCTGCTGCCTGGGCCTCCGCACGAACTCGAGGCGCTCTGGAAACACGAGTGCCTGCCACGACTGCGCGACGCGGTGCCTCCAGCAGCCATCGCGACCGCAGTGCTGAAAACCGCGATGCTGCCCGAGTCGGCCGCTGACGCCCGGACCGCGCCCATCTATAAGAAATATCCCAACGTCGAGACCACAGTCCTCGCCGGTCAGGGCCAGGTGGAGTTTCATCTTCGCGCCATCGCCGCGACCCCGGAAGCAGCCCAGGATGCAGTGGACACGCTTGCGGGTGAGCTCGAAGACGAATTGGACGATGCTGTCTTTTCCACCGGAGGCGAGTCGCTGGAAGAAATCGTCGGTTACTTCCTCCAAATGCGCAATCTCAAGCTAGCAGTCGCGGAATCCTGCACCGGAGGTATGGTCGCGGAGCGCATCACTTCCGTTCCGGGTAGTTCGCGCTTTTTTCTCGGCGGAGCGGTGGTGTACTCCAACGATTTGAAGACGCTGTTTGCTGATGTGCCTCCGCTCATGATCGAGGCACACGGAGCGGTGAGCAAGGAAGTCGCACTGGCACTCGCCGAAAATATCCGCGAGATTTGCAATGCCGATATTGGACTGGGGATTACCGGCATCGCCGGGCCGACTGGAGGCACGGAAGAGAAGCCCGTCGGTCTTGTCTATGTTGCGGTCAGCGACGGCAACAAGAACGAAGTTGTGCAGCGCCGCTTTCCCGGCGACCGCGAACGCATCCGGCGCTGGGCAAGCCAGCAGGCGCTTGATCTGGTGCGCCGCATCCTGATGTGAGCCCATGCGACTGTTCATCGCCCTCGACATCGACCCCGACGTTCGCAAGCGCATAATCGCTTTCCGCAATCAAATGCGCCAACTCGCGCCCGATGTCCCCTGGGTTGGCCCTGAGACATTTCATGTCACGTTGCAATTCCTTGGCGAGACCAAGAAGCTGGCTGAGATTCAAAACGGATTGCAGCAAGTGAAGTCCCAGCCCCCGCAGATTTCATTTCGTGGCGCTGGGTTCTTCCCCAATCCCAAAGCTCCGCGGGTTTTCTGGATTGGTATTGAAGGCGATCATCACCTGCAAGACCTGGTCATCGCTATCTCCGAGGCTGTGCTTCCGTTAGGATTCAAGCGCGAACCCGGGCCCTACACACCGCACCTCACGCTCGCCCGCGCGGGCAGTAGACGGCCGGGTCCAGTTGCCGGTGAGCGTCCCGCACCCGGATTGCAACAGGTACGAGCAAAACTCGAAGCGCTTCCGCGTCCTGACTTCGGTACAATGACGGCGCGCGAGTTCATTCTGTATGAGAGCCACTTGTCACCCGGGGGACCGCGCTACGAAAAGCTTGCGACCTATCCGTTGTGCAAGCCGCTCATTGATCCCCGCATTTCTGAAGAAGACCATTGAGTCATAGCACGCTCATTATCGTCGTATCGTCTTATCTTCTGGGTTCGATTCCCTTCGGCTACCTACTCGTCCGCATCTTCCGCGGAGAAGACGTACGCCAGACCGGAAGCGGCAATATCGGCGCCACCAACGTCGCCCGAACCGGCTCAAAGGGATTGGCGATTGCAACCCTCCTGCTCGATGCGCTGAAGGGTTATGTGGCGGTCGCGCACGTATTTTTTTTCGCGCGGCATCATGCCAATCACTTTCTGAACTCCGGCCCAACCCTGGTTTACACTCTGGCAGCTCTCGCCGGATTCTGTGCCATTGTCGGCCACATGTATCCGGTGTGGCTCCGCTTCAAGGGTGGCAAGGGCGTCGCGACAGCAGTGGGAGCGTTCCTGGGCATTGCCCCAATCGGCATCCTGGTTGTACTAGCATTGTTTGTCGCCATCGTCGTGGTAACGCGCTATGTTTCGCTCGGCAGCATCGTGGCAGCAGCCGCTTTTCCGTTCGCGGCGTGGTGGCTCAATCCGTCGACTCGCAGCATTGCTGTCCTCGGGCTCCTCTCCGCCAGTTCCCTGCTCATCATTATTCGACACAAAGACAACATCCGGCGTTTGCTGGCGGGCACCGAAAACCGTTTTCGTTAAGAGAGGATTCTCGTGAGCAAGATCGCAGTGGTTGGCGCCGGCGCATGGGGTACGGCCATCGCAATTGTGCTGGGCCGCAAAGGCACCCACGAGGTGCGCCTGTGGGCGCACGAACCTGAAGTCCGCGAGAGCATCAACGCGCGCCACGTGAATGAGCTGTTCCTTGCGGGGCATCCCGTACCCGAAGCCGTCATCGTCACAAACAGCCTGGAAGATGCCCTAAGCGATGCCAGCGTTGTCGTCAGCGTGATGCCGTCGCATCATACCCGCCGCGTCTTCCAGGCCATGCAGCCGTATCTTCACCCCGAAATGTTGTTCGCCAGCGCCACCAAGGGCATCGAGAACGACACCTTTCTGCGCATGACGGAAGTGATCGCCGACGTCGTTCAGCATTCTCCCAACGGGTTCTCTCCCCGCATCGGAGCGCTCAGCGGCCCGACTTTTGCCATCGAAGTGGCCGAGAACCACCCCACCGCGCTGACTGTCGCCTCCAACGATCAAGAGCTTGCCGCCATCGTGCAACGCGAGTTCAGCGATCCGCGCTTTCGGGTTTACACCAATACCGATGTCGCGGGAGTCGAATTGGGTGGTGCGCTCAAGAACGTCGTTGCCATCGCTGCCGGTGTGTGCGACGGATTGGGCCTGGGGCACAATTCCGTCGCCGCCCTTATTACTCGCGGCCTCGCCGAGATCACGCGCCTGGTGGTTGCCTGTGGTGGCCATCCGGAAACCATGGCGGGACTCGCCGGCCTCGGCGATCTCGTCCTCACCTGTACTGGCGGTCTTTCGCGTAATCGCACTGTGGGGGTGGAACTCGGCCGCGGCAGAAATCTGAACGACATCATTGCCGGAATGCACGGCATGGTCGCCGAAGGCGTGCTGACCACCAATGCCGCCATCGGATTGGCCAACAAGATGGGCGTGGAAATGCCAATCACCGAGCAGATGCACGCCATCCTGCAACAGGACAAGTCACCGCAGCAAGCCATTCGCGACTTGATGGCGCGCCCGTCCACCAGCGAACTCGGCATCTATCGCAATCGCTAAGATGAACTCTTCTTTGCGCCCTTCTTCTTAGGAGCTGAGGTAAGGCTGTCGAAAAAATTCGACATGATGCGCCGCCGATCGCCCTCCGGCATCAGGGCCGGGTCGAGCATGTGCTCCAGTGTTAGGGAGTTGCCGAGCGCAGCCAGCGACACTCCGGTGGCATGTGCCGATGCTGGAAGCTCACGGCCAAGCGCCTTCATGACCTCGTCCAGAAAACCCACTCTGGGGCCTACAAAGCGGCGATGCATGGCTGCCAGCCGTTGTTTCACTTCCGGATGCCGTACGGCAAACAGCTTAAATTCCAAGGCCAGCAGCGACCAACGCCGATCCAGCGTTTTCGTCAAGAAGAACTCGCGCATCGCGCCGAGTTTGGCTTCGGGATCGCGCACTTTGTCCATCTCCCTTTCCAAAGCGGCAATCCGCGCTGAAATTTCCTTCTCCAACAGGGCAAGGAACAAGTCCTCCTTGCTGTCGAAGTTCGCGTAGAACGCTCCCCGGGTGTAGCCTGCATCCGCCGCGATTTCTTCCAACTTCGCCGCCTCGAACCCGTCGCGCGCAAATACCTTCTCCGCCGACTGGATCAGCTTCGCACGGGTAATTCCAGTGCGCTCCTGGTGGCGGGATGTTGTGGCCGGCTTGTTCATTACAGGTCGATCCGTGCTCTAAAAGTTCCGCTAAAGTGCCGCGCACATTTCTGCGACCAATAAGCTGGCGCGTACATCTAAAGCTCGTGTAAGATTACATACATGCATGTATGTATTAGATATATCATGAAACGCATGCGACGCAACATTTCAACTCCAGCCTTCCCGGCCCGGCGTACCGTCCTTGTGGCCGCGGCGCTGCTGCTGTCGTGGAGCTCCGCCCTGGCACAATCCGGCGCCGGCTCTCCCCTGGCGCCGTTGCCCTCGGCTGGGTCGGTCATCAACCGCAACACCGAAAACTTTGCCGGCTCGATTCCGCAGGGCAAGGCAACCAACGAAATCATCGAGCTGACCGTCGACGACGCCTTGGATCTCGGCCTCAAGTACAACCTCGGACTCTATCTCAGCGACCAGACAACCGCCGAAGCCCGCGCCGCACGCATCCAGGCACTCAGTGCATTGCTGCCCACTGTCAACGGGAGCTTTGGTGAAGAGTTGCAGCGCATCAACCTGAAGGCCTTCGGATTCAGCTTTCCCGGCTTCCCGAGCTCGGTTGGGCCCTTCGGTTTGACTGCGACACAGGCGACAGGTTCGTGGAACCCGCTGAACCTGGCTTCGATCGACAACTACCGCGCTTCCGGCGAAACCGTGAAGGCCGCGGAGTTCAATTATCGCGACGCGCGCGACACCGTGGTACTGGCCGTTGGGGCGAATTACCTGCTTACCATCGCACAGGAGTCCCGGGTGGAAGCAGCACTGGCCCAATTGAAAACCGCACAGGCCCTTTACCAGTTGGCCAGCGACCAGGAAACCGCCGGATTGGCGCCCAACATCGATACCTTGCGCGCCCGAGTCCAGTTGCAGGCCCAGCAGGAATCCGTGATTCAGACGCAGAACGATTTGGAAAAGCAGCGCATCGCCCTCGCCCGTGTCATCGGCTTGCCGATTCAACAGAAGTTCAAGCTGGTCAATCGCGTGCCCTATGCCCCAGTGCCAGACATTGCGATCAATGGCGCTTACGAACTTGCGCTCGCGACCCGCTCCGATTACAAGGCAGCGCAGGCCCAGCTTCGTGCCGCAGAGCTCCGCCGGTCAGCGGCTTGGAAAGGCTACCTGCCGTCCGTAGGAGTCTCCGGCACCTACGGGGTCCTCGGATTCACTCCCGACTCGATGGCCCCAAACTACTCCGCTGCGGCCACGCTCAATATTCCGATTTTTCAGGGCGGCAAAGTGCAGGCCGATATCAAGGAGACCGACGCCATCCTGAAAGAGCGGCAGGCGCAGGCGGAAAATCTTAAAGCGCGCATCGAACAGGAAGTGGAAGTCTCCATCCTTGACTTGAAAGCCGCGACCCAGCAAGTGGAAGTTGCGCGGACGGGCTTGGATCTCGCGCAGCAAGTCGTCGCCCAATCCCAGGACCGATTCGCTGCCGGGGTGACCAACAACGTTGAAGTGATCCAGGCGCAGCAGCAACTGGCCTCGGCCAACGACCAGTTCATCGCCAGCCTATTCGGACATAACATCGCCAAAGTGCTGTTGGCCCGTTCCATCGGCAATGCGGAGCAAATGGTGAAACAGTATATGGCCGGGAATCCGGCTCTGCCGCCATCCGTGGTGACGCCCGGCACGGCTCCTCCCGGATCGTCAGCAGCACCGACTCCGGCGCAGCCTGCAACTCCCAACGCGAATGCTCCGGCCATACCAAATCCACAGCAACCAAAGTGACAGGTGAATGACAGATGAGTCCCACTAGCACCGAGCAAAACGAATTGCACCAGCCCGATGCCCAGGCTTCAACAAGCAAACCCAACCACGACCGTGAATACACTCAAGACGTCGAGGATCGTCGGGGGTTTTTCCAGAAGAACCCACTCGCTAAACCCATCGCGATCCTGGCGATCGTGGCCCTTGTGCTCTCGGTTGGTTGGTACTGGTGGGACAGCCGCCGCTGGGAGAGCACCGACGATGCCCAGATTGACGGACACATTTACCCCATCAGCGCGCGCGTGGGAGGCCAGGTGACCAAGGTCAACGTCGATGACGGACAGTTCGTGCACAAGGGCGACGTACTCGTCGTAACCGATCCCACGGACTACAAGGTCGCGCTCGATCGCGCCACGGCTGAGTACCAGGACGCTCAGGCCGGCGCGTTGGCTGCACAATTTGGCGTTCCGGTTTCCAGTGCCGGCTCGTCCATGCAGATTCGCTCCGCCTCCGCCGACATGTCCAGCGCGCAAGCCGGCGTGTCGGCTGCGCAGAAGCAGGTGGAAGCAGCCCAGGCCCAGGTTGCTGAAGCCCAGGCCATGGCGCAGAAATTGAATGCCGACGTCGAGCGGTACCGCATGCTGCTCGACAAGCACGAAATATCGCAACAGCAATTTGACCAGGCCACTTCTTCCGCGACTGCCGCCAACGCCACGGTCAAAGCTCGTGAGGCGGCACTGTTAGCTGCCCGCGCGCAGGTGCAACAGGCGGAATCGCGCATCGAACAGGCGCATGCCGAACTGCAAAACGCGCAGGTCAGCCCTAAGCAGGTGCAAGCCACTGAGGCCCGGGCAAAATCAGCGGACGCGCAGGTACTCCGCTACAAGGCCGCGCTGGACCAGGCGCAGCTCAACCTTGGTTACACCACCATCTTCGCTCCCGTGGACGGAATTGTCGGCAAGCGCTCCGTGCAGGTGGGGCAAAACGTTGCGCCCGGGCAGGACATGATGGCGATTGTTCCCTTGCGCGACATCTGGGTCACCGCCAACTTCAAGGAGACCCAACTCGAGCACATGCAGGCCGGGCAGCCGGTCAAGGTCAAGGTGGATACCTATGGCGGCCGTACCTGGGACGCCCACGTCACCAGCATCGGCGCCGCCACAGGAGCCAAGTACAGTTTGCTTCCTCCCGAAAACGCCACCGGCAACTACGTGAAGGTCGTGCAGCGTATTCCGGTGCGCATCGATTTCGACAACAACGACAAGCCCGACTTCAACCTGGACGGCCTGCTGCGTCCTGGAATGTCGGTCGGACCCAGCGTGAATGTTTCCGTTCGCCCCGAGAACAACAACTCCAAGAAGTAGCACGCAACCGATCGAGGATGTAGTCAACAATGGCGGACGCAGCAACCTACGCGGCTTCCACATGGAAGCCGCGCTATAACCCGTGGATCATCGCCCTGACGGTGACGCTGGCGACGTTCATGGAGGTACTTGATTCCTCCATCGCCAACGTTGCCCTGCCCCACATCGCGGGCGGCTTGAGCGCCGGGCAGGACGAATCCACCTGGGTGCTCACCAGCTATTTGGTCTCTAACGCCATCGTGCTGCCCATGTCGGGCTGGCTCACCACTGTCATCGGGCGCAAGCGCTTCTACATGACGTGCGTCGCGCTGTTCACCATTTCCTCAATCCTGTGCGGACTCGCTCCTACTCTTCCCCTGCTGATCTTCTTCCGGATTCTCCAGGGCGCTGGTGGCGGGGGCATGGGTCCTAGCGAGCAGGCCATCCTCGCCGATACCTTCCCACCCGAAAAACGCGGGCTGGCCTTCTCGGTTTACGGAATGGCCGTCGTGGTCGCCCCGGCGATCGGCCCGACACTCGGCGGCTGGATCACCGACAACTATGATTGGCGCTGGATATTTTTCATTAACGTTCCCGTAGGACTACTCTCCCTCTTTCTTACTTCGACCGTCGTCGAAGATCCGCCATGGCTTAAGAAGTTCAGGGGCGCCGGTATCAAGATCGATTACATCGGCTTGTCGCTCATCGTCCTGGGCATCGGATGCCTGCAGGTAATCCTCGACAAAGGCCAGCAAGACGATTGGTTTGGGTCGGGCTTCATCGCCACGTTCGGCATCATCGCCGCTGTCGCTCTGGTGGCGTTGGTGATCCACGAATGGCGCACACCGCACCCGGTCCTCGAACTAAAGCTGCTCAAGAACCGTAATTTCGCCGCCACCGTGCTGTTTAATTTTGTGCTCGGAGCCGTGTTGTTCGGCACCACCGTATTAATCCCGCAATTCCTGCAGCTCATGATGGGGTACTCAGCACAGCAGGCCGGCATGGTGCTTTCCCCTGCTGGATTCATGCTGATGGTGTTGTTCCCCATTGCGGGCCTGCTCTCCACCAAGATTGACCCGCGCTACATGATCGCCGCCGGGTTCGCGATGACCTCACTCGCGCTCTATCACATTACACATCTCAGTCTGGCGATCGACTTCCGGACGATCATGCTCTGGCGCATGTACCAGATGTCTGGGCTGGCTTTTATTTTCATTCCCATCAGCATCCTGAGCTACGTGGGTGTTCCAGCCGAGAAGAACAATCAGATTTCCGGTATCAGCAACTTCATTCGCAATCTCGGAGGCAGCGTCGGCATTTCCATGCTGACCACTTTCCTCGCGCGACAGAGCCAGATACACCAGACCAACCTCGTCGCACATGCAACCGCCGCGAATCCGCAGTTCAACAACATGCTGCACGGATCGGCCTCCAGCATGGCGAAGTCCGGCTCGGGCCCGGTGCTCGCCATGCAACAGGCCTATAACCAGGTCATGGGATTGATTGAGCAACAGGCGGCGCTGCTCTCTTATGTCAACGCGTTCTGGATGGTGTCGGTGGTTGTCGCCTGCCTGGTGCCGCTTCCCTTCCTACTCAAGAAACCCAAGCCAGGCGAAGCGACGGACATGGCTGCGCACTAAAGCAGTTGCCAAGGACTGCAGTTGATTGATGGCCGCTGGCCCCGCGGCACTGTCTGCGTACTGCGCACTTGCTTCTTGTTTTCGCCGATCCGTGAGAGCCGTGCCAATCCGTGGCAGCCTCTTGCGGTCCCCAGAGTGGAATCCCACTCGCGCTGCATGCGATACTGAATTCCCGAGCACTCCCCGTGCCGGGATCGCGAAACTGGCAGTAGCAGCGGTCTTAAAATCGTAAATTGTAATTCCATAATGCAAGTTAACTTATTGATAATAAATACTTTAGTGACATATTATCTCGCCTCGCTTATGCTTACACACTATTTCACACTTTCGGGTTTTTGAAGGAGTTCGGAGGGCATCAGCGATGTCGGAACAACACACCATCCTGGGCGGCAAGGTTCATGTCTACAAACGGCCCAACAGCAGCCTGTGGCAGTGTTCCAGCTATTTTGCCGGGAAGAATCGCCGGACAAGCACCCAGGAAGAGCGCCTCGCCGAAGCCAAGGAGATCGCAGAGGACTGGTACCTGCAACTGCGCGGGAAACTGCGGACCGGAGAAATCAAGACAGAAAAGACTTTCCGCGAAGCCTCTGAACAATACCTGCGTGAATACGACATCATCACGCAGGAGCAGCGCAGTAAAATCTACGTCAAAGGCCAGCACAACCGGTCGCGCGTGCATCTGGTGCCGTTCTTCGGTTCTACGGGCCTTTCGGATATCACTGCCGGCAAAATTCAGGAATACCGCATCCACCGCTACGAAGAGGCAGTCGCGAAACGCGGCAAGCCGCCAGCTTATAACACCATGCATCAGGAGATCGTGGCCCTGCGCCAGTCCCTGAATACTGCCATCCGCCATGGCTGGCTCGACCACTTCTCGATCTCTCCGAACCGTACAGGTCATCACCGAAAATCTCGCACCGCGCTTGGTTCTCCCTCGAGGAATACAAACAGCTCTACGAGGCCACAAGAAGACGCGCACACGAGCCGAAGCAGGCGCGCTTCAAATGGGAATCGGAACAACTTCATGACTACGTTCTGTTCTCGGCCAACACGGGCCTGCGGCCCGACGAAGCGCGGCGTCTTCAGTTCCGGGACGCGGCAATCGTTGACGACGCGAGCGGTCAGACGATCCTTGAGATCGAGGTGCGCGGCAAACGCGGTGTTGGCTATTGCAAGAGTATGAGCGGCGCCGTGCGCCCTTCGAGAGACTGAAAGCCAGACTCCGTCCGGCGCGCGCATACGACGCGCCCACGGACGGGAACGCACAAAACACCAACAAGAACGGTTCCGAAGAATGGCGCCTTCCAGGACCCACGGACCTCCTCTTTCCGAATTGGCAGCGCGAGCTTTTCAAGACGATCCTGGACGAAGAAAATCTCAGGTTCGATCGTGAAGGCCGGCCTCGGACGGCTTACAGCCTGCGCCACACATACATCTGCCTGCGCCTGATGGAAGGGGCCGACATCTACCAGATCGCCAGGAACTGCCGCATCAGCGTCGAGATGATCGAGAAATATTACGCGGCGCACATCAAGACGAACCTTGACGCCGCCGCGATCAACATCACGAGGCCAAAGCCGAAAAAGATCGGCAAAGGCCAGCGAAGAACACAAAATCGACCGGCACCATCGACCCCACACACTGACGTGCAAATTCTCCCTGCCTGCTATGATCGTAGCTGCAGATGACCAGCCACGCGGGTGTGGCGGAATGGCAGACGCAGCGGACTTAAGGGAAAACTTGAGTGCTCGCCGGGAAACCGGCGATGCAGAACCGCCCAAATTCGGGGAAACCTGTAATGGCAATCCCGAGCCAAGCCCGGAGGGAAACTCCAGCCGGGAAGGTGTAGAGACTAGACGGGCGGCACCTAAGCCCCGGACCATCCGGGGGAGGGTGAAGGGATAGTCCAGACCGCAAACCTGACGTGAGCGCGCAACAAGCGCCGCGTCCGGGCGGCGAAAGCCGTAGACGGCATGAAAATCCGCAGGGCCTAAAGGCCTGTGAGGGTTCGACTCCCTCCGCCCGCACCATCATATTCTGCTTTCTTCTCCAGGAAGGCAGCGGGCACACAATCTGGCACTACCCAAACGTTCATCCAGTGGCTACACTCCGTGTGTTCGGCCCATGCCGTTAGTCACTGGCGCCACTTCTGCCGAAGGCCTGATGACCACGACCAAAAACAAGTCACTGATCTCAAGAAAACGAGCGAATGCCGCAGGAAGTCCCCCGGACTTGGCTGTTGTGCTCGCGGCCTCGCCTATGACGCTGAGAGTCAGTCAGTATCAGAACCTGAGCCGCGCCCCCCGCCCGACTAGGACGCGAAGCGCATGGCTGATCGCAGCATGCTGAGGGTCATCGCTCTTGCTGATCCGCAACAGGATATTGCTATCGAGCAAACAGGTATCGCCGCTCGCCATCAGTCATGATCCCGATATAGACTCTCGCGCGAGAAGGCTTCATCCGGAAGCAACGGAATCCTGTGCGAGAACTGCGCAAGCTCCTGAAGCGTGGTGTCAAGCTGGCTTTCGCTCAGCGTCTTCGCTCCGGCGGGAATATGCGCCGCCTCTTGGAGCAGGCTTGCGGCATAGGAGCCGATGTCTACGCCATGTGCGGCGGCCTGGCGGCTCAGTTCCGCTTGAACCTCGGGCTTGATATCAATGATGATCGTCATCGGCGTCGCCTTTCAATTTATTGCCGTGTCCAGCAGTCTACCGCAGGCCACTACTTACGGTCACGCGAGGATGTGAACTCCCGTTCCGGCGAATGCCGGCACTTTTCGTTCCGGTCAATTCCGACCACAGTGATTTCACTATATGAAGTAGGGACGCCAATCCGCCCGGTCCCGCCTTTGTGCATCGCTCTCCGCCTCTGCTTCTCGTTACTACCCTTTCCCGCGACCCCGAAGACCCTTCCAGCGGCTTCGATGATTGAATCTTCCACCACAGCGCCCGTCAGTTAGATACGGATACCAACCCCTAGTCGTATCGCGCTCTCAAGAACCTTCTCGCAATTCTAGGTGCCGCCTTTCGGCTGATCTTTTCCATTTCACATCCGTTTCATGGCGAATTTTGGAGCTTCGTTCGGCTCCTTCTGTCAGTACCGCTTGTGAAGCTCCGCGCGGCGCAAGAAACAATAGCGCGCCGTGCTCGCCTCCGCGCTCGTTCTGGCTCCGCTTCGCTCCGGGGATTGACAGCGCCTCTCTTCGCTCAACCTTCGCCTCCGTGAAACGAATGTTTTTTCTGGGTCGCATTAGCCAAGTACCTCAACACCTAGAATAGGAGACACATCCCATGCTCGACACCTTGAAAGATTTGCTTGCCAACACCAAACTTCCAGCCATTGATGCTGTACAAATGTCGGATCTACTGCAGTATCTGTTCAGCACCACCGAAAAGACGCTTCGCGTCCAGGTTATGGCAGCCCTCGAGTTTTTCTGGGCACATTGTCACGAGTTGCGACGTGAAAGTCTCTCTACTGCCGCTGAAACTTCCACACTTCAGCGGCTACATTGACGCCCAGTGTAAAATACCCCAAACGTTTAATCCCGCCACTCGTCAGAAAACCCACTCCGGAGGTCAACGACCCATGTTGCCAGTACCAGCTCGTGTTTTTCGCGCTGCGTCGAAAGTCGTGTGGAGCCTTTCTACGCACTTCAACGCGATCCTCCCCATGGGAGAATTGCCAAGCCCGTCTTGGGCTCCCAGCCGGCTGCTCAAGAGTCGCGAGAGGATGCAGATGATGACAGGCGTTCCGAGAAAGACCCTGTCGCTGTGCCCGAAGTGCAATATTGCGGTGACCGACGCGGTGATCCGAGGGCAAACCAGTATCAGCGATTTCAGGGACAGGCCCGGAGTGATTGAAGCTGAGATAGTGGAGGAAGCCGGACGCATTCTGATGCGCAAGGCGTGCCAAAAGCACGGTCCATTTGAAGACGTGCTTTCAAATCACCCGGCATTCTTCCAGAGAATGGAAACCCTTGCTTTCGGTAGGGATTTCGAGTGTCTCGGTGACCGAGACATACACGACCACGGCCCTAACGGGATCAGATCAGGTCGGGGCACGTACCTGATCATCGACATGACGAACAGATGCAACATGGTCTGCTCGCCCTGCTATATGGACGCAAACGCCACCACCTACGTTCACGAATTGGGCATGGAAGACATGAAGGCCGTGTTTGAGAAGGCAGCGTCATTCAAGCCACAGAGAGAAATCAATGTTCTGTTCTCAGGTGGTGAGGCTACGCTTTCGCCGATCTTCCTTGACGCCATTCGCTTCGCGAAGAGCAAAGGGTTCCATCGGGTTCACGTCGCGACGAATGGAATTAGCTTCGCGCAAAACCGAGATTTTGCGCTCGCAGCAAAGGCGGCCGGACTGCACGCCGTCTATCTGCAGTTTGATGGCGTTTCCGAAGCGAAGAACAGGCATCGCGGTATCGGAAATTACATGGAAGTGAAGCATCGGGCTCTTGAGAATATCGCTGCAGCGGGCATGCGAACGACGCTGCAAGTGAGCGTCGTTAATGGACGCAACAACGACGGGCTTGGAGACATTGTTGGTTTCGTCGTTCAGAATCTGGACAAAATCCACGGCGTCGTTTTTCAACCAGTCATGTTTTCTGGCAGAGACGATGGCGTCAGTGACGAAGAGCGCTACGCTCGGCGATATCCGGTATCGCAGATCGCTTACGACCTGCAAGAGCAAACATCGATCGATTGGCAGCCGATGCGAGATTGGTTCCCCGTATCGGCGTACGGAATCTTCGCCCATTTGTGCGATGTTCTGCGCCCTGAGTCGAAGATTGGTAGTCTCTTTAACGATATACATCCCAATCACGGGATCTTCAGCCCTTTGTTGGTGGATTCCGATTCTAGACAAATGATTCCGGTCGGCGTTTTTTTTGACCTACAGCAATTCATGCGCGATATTGTGGCCATAACCGACTCGGGTAGGGGGCCAGCGATCACCAAGGCCCTGGTGTCGCTATCCGTGTTCCGTAATTTCGATCACAACCGCGCTCCTTCGGGTTTTAAGCTCCGCGACATTCCTGCGTTGCTTGAGGATTGCTTCTATCGTGTCTCTGGCTTCGGCGAGAATTGGTCTGAACGGGCCGATTCATACAACGGTCGTTGGAAGATCGTGATGACAAATGCGATGCAGTTTCAGGACGCGCACATTTACGACCTCGCGACGACGGCGGACTCAGCTACTCCCGTGGCAACACAGGAAGGCGAGATCGGCTTTTCCGCCTACAACAGCGCCGGGTGGCGAAAGATCGTTGAGCACGTGCATCAAACTGCGACTCTGACAGAATGGCACCGAACGCACCCTCGCCATCAAATCTATGCGAATGACAAGCGAGTAGATTGTGACTCGGTCCGCAGCACGGCGAGTCATTTGGTTCGGATCGAGTCGGAACCTACCACGGCGTCGGGCTTTGAGGAACAATTGTGACCGTGACCGGTGCGACAGATATGCCAAGCAGATTTCTCGGGGACGCACCAACGGAGATCAGGGTCGTGCTTGACGGGTTTGCTGTGGGGCAGGCTCGGGGAGTTCCTCCCTCACACCTGACGGAGTTCGCTGGGAAATTCTTGGGTGCATTGCATGACGATGGAGCAGTCCTCCCCGACATAACGGAGGATTCTGCCCTGCGGACACTTAAGCTCGTGTTGCTGCAGCACACAAAGAGCACAGAAGGAGCCGGCGCATGGCTCAACTTAGGTCTCGCCTTGCGCCGAATGGCTCTCTACCAGACCCACGACCCGGAGCATGTTAATCGACGGCGTCTGCTCCAGGCGTTGAACGCTCTGGCTAACGTCAAACGGCGGCATGAGACTTTGCGCGGAAGCGCGTCAGCTTGATTCGGGAGCGTTAGATAGTCATTCGAACAGCCCAATTGACACGGCTGACCTGCATAATTTTGCGCCTCCATTTCCTGCATGCCCTCCGCCTCAGTTTTGTTAGGCTTACCGTTGGAGAACTGAAGCACCGATTATGGCTTCCTCCCGAAAGGTAAGAACCAGTAATCATGAAGAGACTGTTCTTCGCACTGCCGCTCCTGCTGCTGTCCGTCACTGCTCTCCTGGCGTCTTCCGAGAAGGCGAAGTCGGAAGCGTGCAACATCGCCTTGCCTGGAATCACGTTTACTCGCTCGCTCAACGGGGCCGCTGCCAACGCCAAGATTGAGGATGGCAAGCTGACTCTTGCGAGTGATGCGAAGCGCGACAATTTCCGCGACCCTGATGGCAAGCTGTCTAATAACACTGCGCCCCTTCTGCTGACCGAGGTTGACAACAAGAAGCCGTTCACCCTGACGGCGAAGATCACGCCAACGTTTCTGAAGACGTATGACGCCGGAACGCTCTACATCTACGTGAAAGAGGATCTCTGGCTGAAGATGGCAATGGAAAGGGATGAACGCGGCAAGACCAGGATGGTCACCGTTCGCACCATCGGGACCTCTGACGACAACAACCACGACGTCATCACTGCGAAGAGCGTCTACATGAAGATCTCTTCCGACACGAAGACCGTCGCGTTCTACTACTCGCTCGACAAGAAGTCCTGGCAGTTGATTCGCCTCTTCAAGAATGACTACCCCGCATCGATCTGGGTGGGGATCAGCGCCCAGTCCCCGCTTGGCAACGGCACGTCCGCCGTGTTCGAAGAACTCTCGTTGACACAACAGAGCGTTTCGGACTTCCGGCTGGGGAACTAGACTCGCGGGTAAAGCTCAAGATCGCAGTTAGCGCACGACGTGCGACACGATCCGAGCCAGCGCTGGAGGGCATCATGCTCAAGTCGATCCTGTTGGTGTTCGCGTCGGTCCTTTTCGTGTTCGCACAGGTAAGGTCCCCGGCGGCGCCCGCCGGCGTGCGCACGGCGGACAACGCCCTGCTCCCCATCCCTGGAGCTGTCCTATACAACAATGTCTATGGCAAGGGCAACGTCACGAACTACAAGCAGTCCGTTTTTCATGGCAAGAACAACACAGGCTGGGACTGGGATTGGCCCGAGAGCGGCGGACCGTCCTTGAAGACTTACCCCGAGGTGCTGGTGGGACGATCGCCGCGGAGTGATGCCGGCGGGCTCGCTGGCGCGGCCGGATTGAGTGCCGGGCGACAACTCCCCGTCGGCTGTCGGAAACGCACCTGGCCATCGATTTCGACTTCTCTACCGGCGCCGCCGGGCTCTGGCTTGAGAGTTTCGACTTCTGGATCACCAACTCCGACCATCCAACCACGAAAGACATCGAAAGTAATCTTACGATTTGGACCATGAACCATGGAGTGAAGAACGAGTACAAAGGCCGCCATAAGACGTTGAAAATCCGCGGGCGCACCTATGAGGCCATCTTCGAAACGCCCAAGGACCAGCCCGACAAGGCGTGGCCGACACTCTGCCTGGTTGACATCGAGCCTCGCAGCAAAGGCAGCCTCGAGCTGGGTCCCCTGGTCGAGGCCCTCATCGCTAACGGCCTGGCGAAGCCGACTGACTTCCTCGCCACCGCCGAGTTGGGCAGCGAGGTGGTCTACGGCAAAGGCGGCACGACCCTTCGGACTTTCAAGCTGAGGTAGGACACCGACGGCTGCGCCAGGCGCACCTGATCGGCTTGGCTCGAGGCGCGGACCTCTAGAGCGAGGAACTCCCAAAGGACAGCCCGTCCGAACCTGGCGCGACCATGCACCGCCGATGGCAGGAAGGCTGACCAGCAGAGCGCGACAGAAGATAGGATTGGCACCATGTTGTAAATATGCGGATGACGCGCTTCCGAGACTGCGCGGGGCTCAACGGCATTCGAAGCTGGTCGCATCTTCGGTGTCGCCCTGTCCTTTGTAGTGGGCGTGCTTCGGATAGGGACAGAGCGGTCGACTGCGTCCTGGGAACGCCTTGCCGGTCGCGATCACCGACGTAGGAGCGGTTCCCTTCTCCACCCAATTAACCATCGCACCCAACAGGTCAAACTGATCGAGGCTGGGGCCTCCGCCGCAGTGTGCCATGCCGGGAACGAAGTAGAACTGGCTCCACTTGGCTGCGGCCTCGGGCCCCCCGTTTGCCGCCGTCATCTGCTTGTAGTACTCGAACGTGTCCAGCGGGGAGAACCACGGGTCGCTGTTGCCGTGGTAGAAGATTAGCTTGCCGCCATGTCTGGAGAAAGTTGTCAGGTTGGTGTACATCGAGTCCACCAACGGCTGGACATTCACCAGAGCTTCCTTTTCGACGTCGACTTCCATCGCGGTGGTTGCTGGTCCGAAAATGCCTGGCCCCGGCGAGAGAATCCCACGGATGGGACCGCTGGCTGTAATCCCGGTGTCGTACAGGAAGCCCGGGTAAACCTGAAGATCTCCCGAGGTCTTGGGGCCGCCCACAGCTTTCTTGATCGCTGCAACTTTCTCCCGGCTGAGGCACGAATCGCTCTTCCCCTGTTTGCACGTCAACACCGCGGGATCAAAATCGCAGCCCAGAGCATCGGAGATTCTTCCGTCGGCCACTCCGTCCAGCGCATCGCACTTCTGTAGCAGTGCATCCATGATGAGCTTGCGGTCAGTGTCGCTGATGGCCTGCGTGATGATTGGTTTGCCATCCGCATCTTTAGGAGCAATCTGGTTGAACGCAACCGGGATCCACTGGCCGATCGCCAGGTTCGAAAGGCCGGTACGCATGGCTGGGTCGCCCGAAATGATTCCGTTAAAAACCGTCGGATAGCGCTGCGACAGAATCATTCCTTCGCGGCCACCGGTGGAACATCCGGAAAAGTAGGAAAAGGCTACCGCGTTGCCGTAGTATTGCGCGATGAGCTGTTTGGCCAGCGTGGCGACCTCGGCGTTGGCGAGATACGCAAAATCCAGATACGCCTGCTGATCTTTCATGAAATCGAAGTCGAATGGTCCGCGGTGGCTCTTATGACCCGTATCCGTACTGGCTACCGCAAATCCGCGCATCAGTGCAGGAGTGTCGCCCGCCGCACTCAGGCCCAGTGGAGGCATTACCGAACCGTTTCCGCCGCCGCCTCCTTGCATCAGAAAATCACCATTCCATTGGTCGGGCATGGCGAGCGCAAAGTTGATGCCAAACTCCTCGCCGCCAACTCCGGTGCGGCGATTGATCACGCCCTCGACTCGGCAATAGGCCGGAAGCGGCGCGCTGCGACCGGGCCCCCACGAATTCGGCTCTGTGGTTCCGGCAGCAATCGGTGCAGCCTTTGAAATCTCGAGGCCAGGAGCCTTGAAGTACATCAGGCTGCCGCATGAGTTTGCTTGCTGAGCCCACCCACAAGTACTCAGCGCGAGCACGAGGCACGCAATGGCCCGCCAAAATTGCGAATGCATGTTGTCCTCACTTTGCTGGCCCCTGCGGCACCGATCATCGCAGGCCGGATGAGGTCAAGAATTCAGAGTTGAACTACTCCCGACCGCTGCTCGTGTTACCCGTCACTTTCGAGTTGTACCAGCCCTCACGCACCTTCCCGTGTAGCAAATCTTAAATCGAATAGTAGGTGAAACTGGCTACAGACGTACAGACCGCCGTTTCCAGTTTGTGTCACTGCCCAACTGAGACGACGGTTACAGACTTAGGCTCCAATTTCAGAGCCAGCTTGCCGCCTCGGACCTTTGGCGAAATGGCCTTCGGAACGACGGTGCTGGGCGCCTCGAAGCTGTTGATGCTGTCAACCTTGGGCGCGGTGAGAGTCTGGCCAGAAACAGACTTGGCCGTAAGTCCGGGCAGGGCTGCCTCGATTTCGACCGGCTCATTCGGATCGAGATTAGTGATCTCTAGCCACAACTTGCCGTTCGTGTCTTTCGCTGCGATCGCGTCCACGCGCGGCAAGGTGATGTCGTTATCCGTATATGTGACGGCACTGACAGTGACCGGAACAAACGTTGCATCCTGGAACGGCAAATACATCTTGTAGACGTAGTATGTCGGGGTCAAGATCATCTTTTCCTTGTCCGTTAGGATCATCGCTTGTAGCACGTTGATCATCTGAGCGATGTTAGCCATGCGCACGCGGTCGGCATGACACGCAAAGATGTTCAGGTCTAGCGCGGCCAGAATCGCGTCCCTTTGGCTGTTCTACTGCATCAGAAACTTCGGATTCGACCCGGGATATGGCGCGTACCACGCGCCCCATTCATCCACCACCAGCGCCACTTTCTTCTCCGGGTCGTATTTGTCCATGATCGCCGAATACTGATTGATCAGGCCGTCCATGTCCAGCGTGAACTTCAGAATCTGGGTGTACTCTTTCTCGCTGAAGCCCACGGATGCAAACGAGGGGGGCCAGTGTCCTACGGTGTAGGAGTGCATGGAAAGGCCATTGATGTCCCAGCTCCAGGTGTGGTGCTGATAGGCCTTCATGATGGTTTCGGTCCATTCGACCCAGCTCGCTTCACTGCCTCCCGGGCCAACGGCGATCTTCAGCATCTGCTGCTTGTCCTGCTGGGCAGGGTTGAAGTTGCGCACAAAGCGACTGTAAATCTTCATCTGGCTCAGGTAGTAGTCGGGCGCCATGTTTCCGCCACAGTCCCAGCTTTCATTTCCTATGCCGAGAAAGGCGATTTTGTAAGGAGCCGCATGCCCGTTGGCGGAACGCTCTTTCGCCAGTGTCGTCGGCGCAGGAGCCGTCATGTGTTCCAGCCATTCGGCCGCTTCCTGGGGAGTCCCGGATCCGACATTGACGGAGACGTACGCCTCTGCGCCGATCTGATCGACGAAGTCCATGAATTCGTCCGTTCCAAACGTGTTCGGCTCCGTAACTCCGCCCCAGTTGGGATTGAGGGTTACCGCTCGACCGTCAGCCGGGCCGATTCCGTTGCGCCAGTGATACTCGTCGGCAAAGCAGCCTCCCGGCCAGCGAACATTCGGTAGCTTGATCGCTTTCAGTGCAGCAACAACATCGTTGCGAATCCCGCGGGTATTCGGGATCTTGGAATCCGGCCCGACCCAAATGCCTTCATAAATGCCGTGGCCGAGGTGCTCGGCGAACTGGCCAAAAATGTTACGGTTGATCTTCGCGCCGGGCGTTGAGACGTCAACTGACAATTCAACTTTCTGTGCGGCCAGGACAGGCGCAGTGATAGCCAGAACGATCAGACTGAGTTCCACAATACGTGAACGCATAAGAAGCGATGCCCATTGAAGCGGAAGTATAAGTGTAACGAATTGCGATTCGCGCTCGAGTTCAATGACGATCGGTCGTTCTTCCGTAAATTCGGTGCGCATTCAGGTTGTGTAGGCAAGGACATAATACGCTGAAGCACTTTCGAATCACGGTTTCTCGGTCAGAGGTGCAGTCTAGAGATCGGGGCGCAGAATTCCTGGCATCCGAGGCCGATCTCCGTTTACTTCTTGCTGCACAGTCTGTGGCGAGCCCCGAGCGTATGGGACGCCTGCGTGTTGAAATCTTCAAGTCGCAAGTAATCCTAGCTCATCGACCCATTCAAGTCAGGTCGCAAGTTGGGGTGCTCACGAAAGCTTATCGACGCGGGCCAGAAGTCTCCTTCCGGGAAGTCTGCCGCTGACAATTCACAGAGACCACACTCCGGAGCGGGCGATGTATCTCAAGAACTTTTCGCTCATGGACGGTCTGGCCATCGGTATCACCTTATTACTTCGCCGTGACGTAAACGTGATGTACACAACGTCGAAAAGCCGCATTTTGCACTGCAAAACCAAACGGTGTGTTTTAGCTAAGTGCTTGCACATCATTTATTTAGAGTAGCTTATGATTTGGATGGGTCGGCCTTAAAATTCGCAGGGACGAAAGTCCTGTGGGGGTTCGATTCCCCCTCCCGGCACCAGATTTAAGCTCCTTTGGTTCAATCGGTTTGCGTCGACGGTTGGCGCTGTCGAAAGGCCCCGAACACTCCCCGAGATCGTCGATCTCAGTTAGAAGATGCAGGGGGTGCTCAGCAGGACGTCGAGCGTCGGACTTTCTCTGGCGAACCGAAAGCGCAACGGACTGACACCCTGCTACCCGCGAACTGCCCGGGCATAAAGGTTCTCTGGCTTCCCCGAACTGTGCTGAAATGGTGAGTCTCGGGTGACAGACAGGGCGTATGATGCCCTATCTGTGATATGATCCACAGGTGAAGAAAACCCGGAGGCGACGCAAGATTGTGGACGAGACGACCCAAGTGCGTTGTGCTCTCGGAAAAGGTCTCATCCGCGAAGAGGTATGGCAGGACTCACGCGGCGCGGTTGCCAAGTACAACCCAGCTTTTATCAATCACGCTCTTTGGGCCAGAGATAACGGCAGGGTGGTGGGCTATGACAACAGCCACGGTAGCCATCATCGGCATTTCGCCGGCACAGAAGAGAAATTTGCTTTTATCAGCTACGAGAGGCTGCTGGAACGATTTCTCAACGAAGTGCGGGAAGTCCGCCAAAAGAAGGAGCCGATATGAAGTTGAAAATCAATACGGATGGATTCGAAGGCTACGCGAAGCGGGCCCTCGCTCGGGCGCGCAAGCTGGATCAACGGGAAGCCATCAAGCCGGAGATCACCATCACGTTCGAGGACCCACTCGCAATGGTCGAGGTCCTCACGGCGGAGCGTCTCCGGCTCGTTCAGAAAGTGCGAACAATATCCTCGTCGATCACGGCTTTGGCGGCCGCGCTGAAGCGTGATCCCAAATCCGTGCGCAGAGACGTTCTAAAGTTAGAGCGAGCGGGAGTGGTTCGAACCCGCCAACAGATCAATCCAGGCCACGGACGCGTGAAAATCGTAGAACCTGTGGCCCGCGAATACCGCCTCACTGCGGTTCTTTAACCTGGCAACCGCTAGTCTATCGCCAAATTGAAATGCCAGTAGCGACCGTAGAGGACAGCGCGTTCAAGCGCAGCCGGAGCGGGGCATCTTCACATCGTTTACGTCGGCGGAGCGGGGTTGCTTTCGCGGCCGAGCAATCACCGGAACTCGGTTGGCCGGCACCGGTGTTTAGTCGCCCGGAATAGTCAGTTTCGGAGCGGACTGAATAACAGCCAACGTTTGGGGTTTCTTGAGCACCGGGAGTCCAGGGCCTTCTGGAATGTGAGTCCGCTCACTTACGCTATTGAGCATTCCGGCTTAGACTCGGTGTTGGCCGCAGCCCGCCGCCGGAGAGTGCTAGCGTGATAATCAAGTCGGTGCAGCACTCAGCCGCAAAGATAAATGACGAGCTCGAACCTTGGAAACGACAAGAATCGACATTCTGTATTCTGCACCTGATCGTACTTGCCGTCCTGCTGCTGGTCCACACTCTGTTCACCGCCCACTTCGGTGTGCCATCGCGACCACTTGTGGCGGTTCTTGCGGGAGCGTTCTTGCTGCGTGTCCTGCAACTGGTGTGGATTCAGGGTGTCATGTCGACGCCGTCCAGTCGCTGGCTCCTGTTGCTTACAGGTGTGTCGGTACTGTTAAACCTGGCGCTGGCATTTGTGGCCGCCATCCTCACGGACCGTGCCGATTCGCAGTACTTTGTGCTTCTGGTCATGCCCGTGGTGGAAGTAGCGTTTCGCTTCGGATTGACGCTGACGATTGGGGTCATCTTCGCCGCCGGCGTGCTGAACTTCTTCTGGATCGCCCATTACGCCCAGAAGCACGGCTCCGTACTGGCCAGCGAATATTTCGAGGCCGGAACCATCTCCATGATCTATGCCTTCGTGGGCATCCTGGTTTGGATACTTGTCAACAACCTCCGCGCGAATCAGTCCGAACTAGCCAGGAACTTGCTGACATTACGGCAGACTCAGGAGAAATTGCTTCGAGAGGAGAAACTGGCTGCCGTCGGCCGCCTCTCGAGCGCGATTGCGCACGAGATCAGGAATCCAGTCGCAATGATTTCCAGTTCCCTGGCTACAGCGATGCGCGGGCAGTTGGAGCCAACGCAACGGGAGCGCATGTTTGAAATCGCCTCGATCCAAGCGGCAAGGCTCGAAAAGCTGACTAATGACTTTCTGACATACGCGAAGCCTCGGACTCCGGCGAGCGCACACAATAATGCAGCCGACGTTCTGGCCTATGTTGCCGAGTTGTCTAAGGCACATGCGGGCGAGCGCCAGGTCGAAATCAAAGTCGATTCTCCCAACGAACTGTATTGTTCTTTCGACGCCACTCTACTGCAGCAAGCACTGCTGAACCTGGTAATGAATGCCATCGATGCCTCGCCGCCGGACTCTATCGTGATCATGACAGGGCGGGTTTCAGGCGTCGCAGTCTGTATCGATGTAAAGAACACTGGACCGGAAATTGATCCCGGCGCGCTGGGTCAGATTTTTGAGCCGTTCTTCACGACGAAGCCAAGCGGTACCGGACTTGGCTTGGCGATCGCGAGAAATGCGGCTCGTGGGCACGGCGGAGACATTACGCTCACGCAAAATGGTCCGGAGGTCGTTATCTTCACGTTGACTCTACCTGTTGGGGACAAACTGATCACGAAGGCGGCAGGCTAGTTCTATGGCCAGAATACTCATTGTCGATGACGAAGTTCACATGCGCGCGATTCTCGCGACCAACCTGCAACAAGATGGTCATTTTGTCATCGAAGCTGCAGGGGTCTCCGAGGCAAAGAAAGCAATCGCCGAGAACGAGTACGACGTGATCTTCACCGATCACAAAATGCCCGACGGCTCAGGACTCGACGTACTGAAGTTAGTGCAGCAGGATGACCCTACGGCCTCAGTCATTTTCCTCACCGCTGTCGGTTCGATCGAATTGGCGGTCGAGAGCATGCGAGGCGGAGCGTTCGATTTCCTTACCAAGCCTTTCCTGCCCGAGGTCATTCGAGCCACTGCTGCCAGGGCAGACGAGCACACACGTCTGTTGCGTGAGAACAGCCGGCTTAAGAATGCCGTGCTGCGACTGGAGGGTTCCTCGGAGATCATCGGCACCAGCACGGGAATATTGCACGTTCGCGAGCAAGTTGCCCGGGTCGCGCCGACGAACGCAACCGTGTTAGTCACAGGCGAAACTGGCACCGGCAAAGAATTGGTGGCCCGCAGTATCCACAAGAGCAGTCCGCGTGCGGAAAAACCCTTCATGGCGGTGAACTGCGCTGCCGTTACAGAGTCGCTGCTGGAGAGTGAACTGTTTGGTCACGAGCGCGGTGCTTTTACCGGAGCCGATCGTGCCCGGGAAGGACTGTTTGAGGCGGCGCATCAGGGCACGCTGTTCCTCGACGAGGTGGCGGAGATGTCGCCAGCTGCGCAGGCAAAGCTGCTGAGGGTTTTGGCTGATGGCCAGGTGACGCGAGTGGGCTCAACTCGCCCGCGGACGGTCGATGTGCGCGTCATCGCCGCCACGCATCGCGACCTGAAGGCCCGTGCGATCGAGAATTTATTTCGAGAAGACCTGTACTACCGTCTGGCCGTATTCCCGATAGCCATTCCTCCCCTGCGCGCACGCAGGGAGGATATTCCAGAACTATGCGAAGATTTTCTTCGCCGTGCCGCAATTGAGCTGAAGGTTCCCCTGCGCCGAATTACCGAAACGGCGCTCCAACAACTCATGGCTTATGATTTTCCGGGAAATATTCGCGAACTTCGTAATCTTATTGAGCGCGCCTGTATTCTGGCCAACGGTGAGAACATCTCGCCGGATGCCTTTCCCGCAAATCCGCAGTCAATTTCCTCGGGCGGCGACTCTTTGTCGGGTGGGGTAGCGAGAAGCGAAGACGAATGGATCGCCTCACTGCCAGAGACGGTGGACTTGCGCGGGATACTGACCGCGGTGGAACGCCGGCTGATTCAGCGGGCACTTAACGGAACGAGTGGTGCCCAGGCGGAGGCCGCCCGCCGGCTGGGACTGTCCCGCAGCGACCTTGGTTACAAGCTCAGTAAGCATGAAATTAAGGTCGCTGGGGAATGACCCCTCAGTCTCGATCTGCATTCCGGCCGCCGCCCTCGATGGCGCTAGCTGCGACCGGAACCGCTGAAGGTGCCACCATCGCCCTGACACCAAACTCATGTACCAGGCGTCCGCCGTTGTGTGCCGTGTTCGCCAACAGAAGAACGCCGACTCCGTAGAAGAGCAGAAATACGAGTGGCAGTGCGGTCGAGATCAGTCGTCCCGACAGTTTCTGGAAGGCCATCGGCGCGAACATGATCGCGGCGAAAATCACAGTTAGCCCCGAGAAAACGGCCCTCGTGGCATCGGCCAGCTCTTCGTGGCGCTCCAGAACAGCGTCGATTTGCGGGGTACGCTCCGCCAATTTTCCGGCTGCCTCGCCAGTCGCAGCCGCCAGGAAGATGCTCAGCGTTCCCGCAACCAACAAAGCCAAAGCGACGTACAACACCGGCCGCCCCTTTTCTGACTTGAGCAGGGCTCCCACAAAAACCAGAAGCGGCGCCACGAGCAGCAGGGCAATCGGGAAATGAATGATGAGAGGGTGGAGTCCATCCCAACTCGGAATTGGTGGCATCTGAATCATGGTAAACACCTCGCACGAATTTATTTTGGACCCTCAAACTGTTGGTGAAAGATGCGGTGCAGAGCACCGCCATCCTCTAGGACACCGCTACGTACTTATCTTTGGAACTGAAGCAGGTATGGCACTTCGCGAAATCCATGTTCGTCGTGGTATATCCGCATACGGTACAAACGTAATACGTCACACCCTTCACTCGCATCGTCTCCATGCTGCCGAGTGCATTGGTGAACAGCGTGGCGTGCTCGGCCTCCGCACCGCGTGCGTAGTTGAAGGTCTGAACGGCACCGGCATCTCCGACAGCACGCGCCTGCTTATAGAAGTCTGGGTACATGACGTCACGCTCATATGTCTCGCCCTTGATGGCCGCCTGCAGGTTTTCCTTGGTGGTCTTGACGTCAGGTTTCTCGATCTTCGCCTGGGCAGTGCCGCCAAGGTTCTTGATCTCAACTTCATGGTTCCGGGCGTGAATCTCTTCCGCCCTAGCCGCAGCTCGGAACAAGCCGGCAATCTGGAAATAACCTTCCCGGTCGGCTTTCTCCGCAAAAGCGAGATACCGGGCATGGGCATTGCTTTCACCGTTGAAGGCGGTCTCAAGATTCTGCAACGTTACATTGGAAGGTTTGAGCGCTGACTGGGCAAAAGCCGCGGTTGCAGCCCAGATGCATAAGACACACAACACGAGAAAGCCGATCGAACGTTTCATTGAATTCTCCTCTGAAGTCTTCGGGTCCTCTTGTTAGTGGACTCCTTTACTAAGGCAAGTTGGGTTCCACACTCGTCTGTCGGGCAAACTCGCACAACGGAAGAATGTAGGGCCAGCTGCCCGAAACGATCGACCTTAAATCGTCAAAACTTTTGGACAGTCCGCACCGCACTGTCAAAAGATTTCGACGCTGTATCGCCTATCGCATGTGCCAGCCAGTAAATGAGTCAGCGTAAGTCTGCGGAAAAGCATTGCATTACGGTGGATTCGGATAAATTCCCCCGAGGGCACAAGGTGGAAGGCTGCGTGCAGTTACGTATGAGTGAGACGGCCCAGTCGGCCTTCAACTCCGTAAATACCTGGCCCTCTAAAAGGAGAGGGTGATGATTGCGGAGTTCGAAAAGAAGCAGTCGGTGTCTGAAGGGACCGAGCCCGGCAATGACCAGGAAGTGATCTGCACTCGAGCATAAGAGCTGCACGTCGAGGGCGGGATGGAAGATGGGCACGAAATTGAGGACTGGATTCGCCGGAGTCCCCGCTCAAGAACCGAGCGCGAATGAAAACCTCTAGCGTGGTGCTCTGTGAAGAAGAATTGCGGCGATCGTTACACACGTGTCAAGAGCGGAGGATTCGTGCCCCAGGTGGAGTTGCAGTAACAAAGCGCGTTAGTCGGCAAACAAGGAGGCCACTATGCACGCAAAAGCCGGCTTTAGGGAGCAACTGTATTTCGCCCGCCAGGAATTCGACCGTAGGCGAAGGGTGGCCGACGAGCGACAAGCAACCTCACTGAGCGAAGAGCGTGACCGAGAGCGAGCTCTTCACCTCATGAAGTGCCCGAAATGTGGCATCCAGCTCGAAGAAATTCCTCTCGATTATGTTCGCGTCGATAAGTGTCTCTCTTGCGAGGGCCTTTGGCTGGACAAGGGCGAACTCGAGGTCATCCGACAGGAAGACGGTGGCTTCATGGGAACAATAGTGAGTGTGTTTCGCTGATGCAATGCACCCCCGCCTCGGCGGGAGCTGAGAGGTGGAAGGTCGGTTGCAGCTAACAGAAATGAGAGTGCTCAGCTGTCCATTCAACCCTGTGCAAATCTTAACCATCTTAACCGTGTAAAAGGAGCTTGTGATGATTAAAGAGTTCGAAAAGAAGCAGCCGGTATCGACGGTGACCACGACCGGGAATGTCCACGAAGTGATCCGCGCTCGAGCTTACGAGCTGTACGTCGAGCGTGGGATGGAAGATGGCCACGACGTTGAAGACTGGTTTCGCGCCGAGGAAGAAGTATCGGCCGGGAATAGAAGCTCTGTTGCTGCTTAGGCCCAGTAACCTCTTCGCGGAGGGCGCATGCTGTCCCACTCAGCAGCATGTGCCCTCTCACTTTCGAATGTTCGAGCAACCCATTGGGTGAGCCGCTTGTTCATAACTTCTGGCCTGGCCAACGCTTTGCTCGCGTAACTCTGTCGCAGGCGACTTGTAGATTGAATCCGCTACAAGCGAAGGACAAACTCGCGGCGGATTCGAGATAGTCATCTAACAACGTTTACAAGAAGAAAGGAAACCAAAACCTATGCATCTGAACATTCGTTCCCGCAATGTCGCAGTCACCAGCGAACTTCGCCAGCACATCGACCGGCGTGTCGGACAAGCCCTGAACCGTTTCGAGCAGCACGTCGGATCCGTTCGGATAGCGCTTACAGACGTAAACGGCCCAAAGGGCGGACCGGACAAAGTATGCCGCTTGACCGTGGTACTGGCGGGCTGTGATCAGGTTGCTGTTACCGAATATGGCTCGAACCTCTTTCGAATCGTTGACCGGGTGGCCGATCGGGTCAAACAGCGAGTTTCCTCTGTCCTCGAGAAAGTCCGACGTTTCGACCCGGCCCGGAGTATCCGTACTGCAGAGAGCTCTTAAATGGTCTCAACAACCAATCCGGCCCTGCTTGTTGGGGCAGGCGAAGTGCATGCTTAACGACTTATGGCAGCCTAGCTTCTACAGAAAGGAGGGTTCGTATGACTCAGCTTCCCCCAATACCGGAGTGGAGCTTTCTTCACCCTCTGATCGTCCACTTTCCGATCGCGCCACTTCTGTTGCTGCCGCTGCTCCTAATCGCCGCGGCGATGTCGTGTAAAGCAACGAACCATGCACTTCTCGTCGCGGCCTTTGTCCTGATGGTACTGGCAACCGGTTTCCTTTACCTGACTTATTTCACCGGCGATGCCATGGCCGCCGCATCAGGAAACGTCCCTACAGTGGGTGCTGTTATTAAGCATCACTGCAGTCTGGCCGGATACACAGTCAGCGCATTTACGCTGGCGACCACATTGTTCGCTGTCGAATTACTGGTGCGAAGGGTAATGAGGCTCGAAGACATGCGCGATCTGACGCCCTGGATTCCCATAAGCTTCCTCGTCTTTTACGCGGTCGGAGTGTGCTGGCTTGTTCTGAGGGCTCATCAAGGTGCAACACTTGCGCACGAACTGTTGCCCAGTTCGACTGGCTACTGACCATGGCGCGATCGCAAATGAGGCGAGAGAAAGGCAAGAAAGGAATTTGAACATGACCCAGATGCGGCAGAAGTGGTTGACGCTCCTCGCAGGCTGGACATTCATCGTCTTGGGCATAGCTGGCCTGTTTCTGCCAGTCCTTCAGGGCATACTCTTTCTAATGATCGGCTTGATGATACTTTCCAGTGAGTACGCGTGGGCTCACAGCGTCCTTGAGAAGTTGCGAACTCGCTTTCCGCGGGTCGCTGCGCGCTTCCAGGAAGCTACGGAGAAGGCCCGTGCCTGGATAAATCGGACATCAACTACGTAGGTTGAAGATACTCATTGCCAGTCAGGTGTCTTGGCTGCTCTCCGCCATGACGAGACCTGATTGTCATAGCGAGGTTGGAATTAAACAGGAACGCTCCGCGGTGTCTCATTTAGCTCTCTTTTTTAGCCTCGTTGGGTGGACACTTAGTAAGCTCCCAATCGAATTTGACCGAGAAAGTTCGACCAGTTGGGGGACTACTAATATCGGCACTGTAAGGCCACGATTTTTAGAGAGGAACGCTTGGGACTGATCAAACGGAACTGGATTTGGATCCTCGTGATTATCTTGGCTGTCGCTGTGTTTGCAGCGTTCCGGCTGTCCCGGAAGACGGAAGCGGAATACTTTACAGCCAAAGTGGAAAAGGGCGACATCCGACAGGTAATTGAGGCCACTGGCACGATCAACCCGGTAACGTCGGTCCAGGTCGGATCCCAAGTCTCAGGAATGGTGTACAAGCTGTATGTAGATTTCAATTCCAAGGTCACCCAGGGCCAGGTGATCGCGGAAATCGATCCCAACTTATTTCAGGGTGCGGTTCTCCAGGCTCAAGCGGACGTAAAGAATGCTCAAGCGCTGCTGGCGGCGGCCAAAGCGAATCTGACAAAAGACCAAGCGACCCTGAACCAGAACAAACTGGATTACGACCGAGCCGTGAGTCTGGCGCAGCAAGGCATTGTGAGTCAGCAGCAACTCGATCAGGCTAAGGCCACGTACGATGCCATATCCGCGCAAACTGGATCGGACCGCGCCGCAATTCAACAGGCCGACGCGCAAATTGCGCAGAGAGCAGCCAGCCTGCGGGTGGCCCAAACCAACCTGGACTACACGATCATCCGCGCACCCATCAACGGAACGGTTGTGAATCGTAGCATCGATATCGGACAGACCGTAGCCGCCTCTCTGCAAGCGCCAACGTTGTTTACCATCGCGCTCGATCTGACCAAGATGCAGGTGTACGCCAAAACTGATGAGGGCGACGTCGGGCAGATCCGCCCCGGCCACAGCGCCGAATTTCAGGTGGATGCCTTCCCTAAAGAGGTATTTCAAGGAGTCGTGCGCCAGGTACGAATGAACGCCACCACAGTGCAGAACGTTGTCACGTACGACACCATCGTCGACTTCGACAATCCCGACCTGAAGCTCTTTCCCGGCATGACCGCGTACATTTCCATTCCCGTGGCGTCCGCCAACGACGTCACAAAAATCCCGAATGCCGCCCTTCGCTACAGGCCTGAGCTGCCGCCGGAAGCGCTGCAGGAGCTTTATCGGAAGAACAGTATTGTGGTTTCTCCACCTGCGCAGGCTTCTCGCAGTGCGGAAGTGCGCCCCGAACAGCCGGGTGGGGGCCCAGCGGAGCGGCCAATTCCGAGTTCGAGTGGCAACGGCGGCCACGACACGGCGATCGTGTGGAAGATCCTCGCCGACAAGTCACTGCAGCCCGTGCAGATTCACGTCGGGTTGACGGACCATGCTTACACGGCATTGACGGGCGGCGACCTCAAGCCGGGAGACGAGTTGGTGACGGGAGCAACGACCGCTAAGAAGGATACGAAGGGCCCGGGTCTTACCGCTCCGCGAATCTAGGTTATACATGGCACTCTTGAATTCCCCGACCTACGCAGATCCTGCTGTCGCTCGTACCAGTGTCCCTGTCGTGGAGGTTCGCGAGGTTCGGAAGACCTATCAGCTCGGCGAAACTGAGGTGCATGCGCTGCGCGGAGTCAGCGTGCGCATCGAAGCCGGCGATTTTGTCGCCATCATGGGCGCCAGCGGTAGCGGCAAATCTACCTTCATGAACATTCTGGGCTGCCTCGATGGGCCAACATCGGGCCAGTACCTGCTAGAAGGCACTGATGTGTCGGGCCTCACCAAGAAGCAGCTGGCTCGAATTAGAAATCAGAAGATCGGTTTCGTTTTCCAGGGCTTTAACCTTCTGGGCCGCACAACCGCGCTGGAGAATACCGAGTTACCGATGCTCTACTCGCGCGTCAGCAAGAAGGACCGTGAGTGCCGCGCACGAGAGACGTTGGCGCTGGTCGGCTTGGCCGATCGAGCGGAACATTTTCCCTCGCAGCTTTCTGGAGGCCAGCAGCAAAGAGTTGCAATCGCGAGAGCACTCACGAATAGACCTCTTTTACTGCTGGCTGATGAACCAACGGGAAACTTGGACAGCCGGACTTCCGTCGAAGTGATGGAGCTGTTCCAGCGATTGAATGCGGATGGATTGACGATCATTCTTGTAACCCACGAGCCGGATATCGCTCAGTTTGCCAAGCGTGAAATTGTATTTCGCGACGGCCAGATCAGGCGAGACGAAATCGTCTCGAATCCTCAGGTTGCGAGCGAAGTGCTACAGACCATGCCCACGATCGAAGATTGACGTTCTTGTTATGGAGTTTTCGGCCGCATTCCTGCTTGCTCTGCGCGCGCTGGGACGCAACAAAATGCGTTCCAGCCTGACCATGCTTGGCATGATCATCGGCGTGGGAGCTGTCATCGCTGTAATTGGTATCGGTCAGGGCGCGGCAGCGAAGGCGCAGGAGCAATTAGCCGCTCTCGGCTCCAACATGCTGATGGTCGGATCTGGTTCCGTAAATCGTAACGGACTGCACACCGGTCACGGTCAAACCAAGACACTGGTCATTGCCGATGCCAGGGCAATTCTCCGCGAGTGCCCATCTGTTTCTGCGGCCGCAGCGGGCACCGGAACTGGACAACAGATCGTTTATGGGAACCAGAACTGGGCCACGCAGATCAACGGCACCGAGCCACAGTATTTTGCGGTGAGAAACTGGCCTTTCGCAAATGGCACGTCATTCAGTGAAGATGATGTAACCCAGGCCGCGACGGTGGCGGTACTAGGGGACACAGTTCGAAAGTACCTTTTCGGCTCCAGCAATCCAATCGGAGAAACTATCCGCATCGGCACTCTGCCCTTCAAGGTTGTGGGAGTGCTGGCACCCAAAGGGATCAGCCCTGGCAGCGGACAAGACCAGGATGACGTCATCTTCGCGCCGCTCACGACGGTGCAGAGAAAGCTTCTCGGCCAGGAATGGCTGCGCTGGATCATGGTTTCGGCGGTATCCCGGCAAGCAAGTTATGTTGCGCAGCATCAGATTGAAAGCCTCGTGCGCGACCGGCACAAGATCCGGCCTGATGATCCCGATGACTTTGTAGTGCGCAACCTCGCCGATGTAGCTGATGCCGCTGCCGAGGGGGGCACGGTGATGACAATCCTACTAACTATCGTGGCGAGTGTCGCCCTGCTGGTCGGGGGCATTGGAATTATGAACATCATGCTGGTTTCAGTCTCGGAGCGGACGCGCGAAATTGGCATTCGGATGGCAGTGGGCGCCACAGGGGAGGATGTTCAGCGGCAGTTCCTCATCGAAGCCAGCGTTCTTGGAATGATTGGAGGTGTGCTCGGCATCATTTTTGGAGTTATTAGTTCTGTGGTGGTTTCACAGACACTGGGATGGCCGATCCTGATCCCGCCCTACGCAATAGCGGTTTCGACTCTCTTTGCCATAGCCACTGCGATGTTCTTTGGCTTCTACCCGGCATTGAGGGCGTCACGAATGAACCCGATTGAGGCGCTCCGTTATGAATAGAGCGGTACCTTGGAAGCTAGTTGTTGAGCCGCTCATGAAAGAGTCGCAGGAAGCGATATGTTGATCTACGCCCAATCGATCTGGCGCGAGGCGATGAAGTCGCTGCGTCGCAACCTCATCAGGACGGTGCTTTCCATTCTCGGACTGGTGGTCGGCATCGCAGCGTTTATTTGCGTGGTTGGAGTGGGCAAGGCTGGTTCCGCGAAGGTCGAGGAACAGCTTCAGAAGCTCGGGAACAACATGATCTGGATCGAGGCGGGCAGCCGGGCTGCCAGCGGGGTACGATTTGGGGCCCGCTCAACCAAGAGCCTTACCGTCGAAGACGCCCGCGCCATCTTCGCAGAAGTTCCCGGGCTAAAGCTCATGAGCCCGAACGTGGACGGCCACGTCCAAGTGGTTTACGGCACACAGAACTGGAATACCACCTACCGAGGCGTGACTCCCGAATATTTCGAAATACGAAAGTGGGAAATCCAGACCGGTAGCGCTTTCACCAAGGACGATGTCGAGACAGACGTTCCGGTTTGTATTCTCGGCCAAACGTTGGTCCAGAATCTGTTCACTAACGAGGACCCGGTGGGCAAGAGCATTCGAGTGCAAGCAATGCCGTGCCGTGTAATTGGGGTGTTCAAGCCCAAGGGAGCTTCCGCCAGCGGATGGGACCAGGACGACTTCTTGGTCATGCCCTACACCACTGCGATGAAGAGGATTGGGGGGACAAGCTGGCTGGATGACATCTTCCTCTCAGCTTCCTCCCGGGCCGCAATCCCTATCGCGACAAGCCGGGCGGTTGGGCTGCTGCGCGAACGCCATCACCTGCATCCCGAGGAGCCTGACGATTTCAACATTCGCAGCCCGGAAGAAGTCATCCGTATCCAATTACAAGCCAGCGAGATCTTCACCTGGTTGCTGGGTACGACCGCCGCGCTGGCTCTTCTGGTCGGCGGAATTGGAATCATGAACATCATGCTGGTTTCGGTGACCGAGCGCACGCGGGAGATCGGCATTCGGTTGGCCATTGGCGCCACCGAGACCGACATTCAGTTTCAATTCCTCAGCGAAGCCGTCGCAATCAGTCTATTAGGTGGCTTCCTGGGCGTGTTGGCGGGCATTGCTACTTCGTCGCTATTCCAGGCGACGTTGCAGTGGGAAATCAAACTGACGCCTCAGCTCCTGGTCTTCTCTGGCTTGTTTGCAGCGGGTATTGGGATCTTTTTCGGATACTATCCGTCCCGCAAGGCATCTCAGCTAAATCCGATCGAAGCGTTGAGATTCGAGTAACTGTCTGGTCATTGCTGAAAAGTCCACCCGACTCTTAGAAGGCCCTCCTACCGGTATCGAGTCCCACATCTGTAGGGATTGCGTACGCGATCGTGAAAGCGACACATTTCGACCTGCGTCCGCCAGACTCGCGAAGGCTAGGGAGATGGTGCAAGCCGCTGCAGAGAAGGCTGTTCTGGTTCGAGTCAACGCTCGGTAATCCACTGGTGCGGCACTACTGGTCTGGGGGCTTCCTATATGAGCATCGCCGCGCTGGTATTTTATTCCGGTTGATCGAGGCAAGTGTAGTGCCGCGGAGCCAGACTAAGGCTCCGTCAGGCGATACCATGCCAGCCCGGATTGTGCAGCCATCCAACGGAAAGGCTCATTCGGAACATAATCCAGACTGGCGTTAAGGAATGGATACTGCTTCCAGCGTTCGTCGCGACCGGCGTCGAGATCGGCGATGATTCTTCCGAATACTGACGTCAGATTCACACCATGTCCGCTGTAACCCAGTCCATAGAAGATATTCTTGTTTCGCCCTGTATATCCCACGGAAGGGGACGCGTCGAGTGACCAGTCGACCACTCCATCCCATCCTAGTTCGAACTCGACGCCAGACATTCTCGGGTAGATTCGTACCAACTCACGCTGAAGTTGCGCGAAATGAGACGCAGCATCGGCGGCGTTGCCAGCCTCGCCATTGAAAAAGTAACCGGGGCTGCCTCCGCCAATGTGGATACGATTGTCTTGCCTCAAGCCGAGATAGAAGACTTCGGTGCGGCTGTCATTGAACGAAATTCGCTGACGCCATCCGATCTCGGCCAGTTGCTGATCGGTAAATGGCGGCGTCACCGCTACGTATTCATGGACGGCCAGGATCGAATTGCGAAAAAATCCCATTCTGGGGGTAAAGGCATTGGTCGCCAGCACCAATGCCTTTGCCTTGATGGTATTTCCGCCGGTGGTATGAAGTAGCAGTTCCCGACCCTCTTCGATCCCGGCCACGGTTGTGTTCTCGTAAATCTCGGCGCCGGCATTTGTGGCAGCGACCTTGAACACATGCACCAGTTTCATGGGATGGACGTGTCCACCGTTGGGGTCGAAGAACCCTGCCTCATAGACCTCGGTGCCGATCGCGCTGACCAGTCGCGGCTTTTCCCAGAATTCAACCGGCATGCCCAGGGATCGCGCCTGCTGCACATAGGATTTCGCTGTTCTGACATCTTCGGAGGTCACGAGAACTTGCAGGGTGCCATTCGTCTCAAACTCGCAGTCGATGCCGGTCGCAGCACTGAGCTTCGACAACGCACGGATGTTGTCGACTGTCAGGTCGTAGATCTGCTTGTCGATGGCCGGAGCGGAGCTGAAATGCATATAACGGTCTGCCGTCATCGTCAGTACCATGGCGCCGTTGCGGCCCGAGGCTCCATTTCCACATCCCTTCGCTTCCAGAACGACAACACGCTTGTGCGGAGAAATGCTGCGGATGTAATAGGCCGCGGAGAGTCCGGTAAAGCCGCCACCAAGTACTGCGACATCTACAGCGATGTCGTTCGCCAATGGCGGATTCTGAGGCGGTTGACTTCTCGCCCAATAGCTGTTGTTGGGTTCAAACACCAACGGTTCATGCCAGATTCGGGGAGATATCTGGTTCAGGCCGACAGCGCCGAGCAACGCACCGCCGCCCGCGAAGGCTGTCTTCTTTAGAAAGCGGCGGCGGCTTGAGAACTCTGGCATGGGCTGAAGTTGGAGGCCTTTAGGGTAAGAGATGTCCCTATCGTCGGCAAGCACTGCTGAGTCCCAGCATTGTGGCTTCCCGCGATGCAAGGAAAGAGCCCATCCCTGGCACATTTCGAGTAATCCAGTCCCTGATCATCCTCCACCCGACCTGAGGCATTCTCGGCTCGCAACTGACATACCAAGTGAGTTTCGTGCATGGCAAGTTTGGGCCGATTCCGATTTGACGTCATGAGGTTCGCCCATGATCGACGCGAGTAACAAAGAACCAATCCTGCGCACCTCCAACGGCGTGGCGAAGTCGACCTGCACTCGAAAGACTCAACCAGCGAAAATTGGGGACCTCACATTGTCCGTCTCCAGCCGTAAGCTCATTGACTGGCCGTCTCTGGATAGGAGTGGTCGAGTGTTCCAGAAATCAATAATTAGAGCATCTTTTGTAACCGCTCCTGGTTATTGGCATGCCAACTACGCCGCTCGTTTGGTGGACAATCCATTCTGGGTCGCATTCACCGCGAGCGAGGGCATACGAAAGTCAGTTAGCGAACCCGTCGGTAGAATCATCCGCAACGAGTTGAGAATCGATAACAGGTCGATCACTTCCTGCGCGATTGCGGCCTGAATCGGGCTGATCAGCCCCACTGACGCAGCCCCCATCCCAATCAGACTCAGTCCCATACCCCCCACCGCGCTCGTGAGCGCTATGCCCCGCATCCTTCGTCCAATGTGCATCAGCTCATCGACACTCGTGAGCGACGATTGCAGAATCACTGCTCCCGCCGCCTCCGACGTAATATCGCTGTTTACTCCCAGAGCAATCCCCGCCGTCGCCGCCATCATCGCCGGAGCATCATTGATTCCGTCGCCGAGATATAGAGTGCGCGATCGCGTCGTCATCTCTCGAACAAACTCCACCTTCTCTTCGGGACTCTTGCCCCCATATGCCTTGGTAATCCCCATCCGCGCCGCAAATAGCGTTACCTCAGCCGGGCGGTCGCCGGACAGCAGAATCACCTCCTGGATTGCGTGCTGCTTGCCCAGATGCTTCAGAAAGGACTTGCTCTCCCGCCGAGGCTCATCCTGAAAGTGAAAAACGCCTGCCAGTCTGCCGTTCATCAACAGCACACATTCCAGACCCGGCGCAACCGGAGGCATCGCCGCGGCCAGTTCCTTCGACAGCTTCCCGCGCCCTGTCACCTCGAGCAGTCGGCCACTCACATGCCCAATCAGTCCCGCGCCCGGCGCCTCCGAGACATCCTCCACTTCCAGCAAGGGCAGCCGTTCCGCTTCAGCCGCGGCTAGCATCGCACCGGCCAGCGGATGCTTCGAGTACCGCTCCAGACTCGCAACATACTGCAGCGCAGTCTCTCGTTTTATCCCGTCAAAGCAGTCAACGTTAGTCAGACTGGGCTTCCCGTACGTCAGTGTCCCCGTCTTGTCCACAATCAGCACCTGGCACGTCTCCATCTTCTCCAGAATCGACGGGTCCTTGATGATGATCCCAAATCGCGCTCCAAGCGAAATCGCCCCGATGATCGCTACCGGAATCGAGATCAGGAGTGGGCAGGGCGTTGCAATGACCAGCACCGCGAGAAAGCGCTCCGAGTGCCCACTCAAGAACCAGCTTGCGAGCGCAAACACGATCGCGATCGGCGTGTACCACAGCCCCAGGCGATCGCCCAGTCTTTGTATCTGCGGCCGGTTCTCCTCCGACGCGTGCAGCACCTCCACAATCTTCGCGTAGCGCGAATCGCTTGCGACCTTGGTCGCTCGTATCGTCAGGGCAGAGTCCCCGTTGATCGAACCGGACAAAACGACCGTACCCGGGGCCTTTGCAATTTGAAACGGCTCTCCCGTTAGGTAGGACTCATCCATGCTTCCCTGCCCGCTAATCACCACTCCATCCACCGGGCAGATCTCGTGCGGGTAGATGACCAGTTGGTTGTCCACCGCAATGGAATCGATAGGAACATCGGACACCACTTCACCCGCCAAATGTGCAGTCTGCGGCATCCGCTTGGCCAGCGCGCTCAATACCGAGTTCGCCCGCCCAGTCGCGTAGCTCTCGAGGGCCTTACCGCCCGAAAGCATCAGCACAACAATCGCGGCCACCCAGTACTGTCCAAGAATCAGCGACGTCACAATCGAGAGCAGCGCCAGAATATCGACGCTGAAGTTCCCCTTGATCACTTGCTGCACGAGTGAGATCGGCAATGGCACACTTGCACCCGCGATGGCCACGCATAGCAGGACGTTGACTATGTGCTGGTCGTGCAGCAGCAGCCTCGCACCCAGTGCCGCCAGCATCCCGGTTGAAATGAAGATCGCAGTAGCAATGTGCGCTGCTGGACTGCTAAGCCACTTCGCAAGTGAGCCGGTTTGTGTCAGATACACCTCCAGAACCTGAAGCTTACAGGCCTTTCACGTCAACGGGTGTGCACTTTGACACAGTCTCCACAATGCCAGCAGGGTATAGTCGAGCCGCATGGGCGAACCGAGAGCAACTTCCGCGGGCGGCGCATCCGGCAATCCTGCGGTCTTCGTCCTGCTGCTGGCGGTTGGACTCGTGCTGGCCCTCATGCTGGCCTGGCTCGGTCGCATCATACTCTTGCTGGTTTTTGCAGCAATTGTGGTTGCAGTCCTTCTGACGGCCATTGTCGATTGGATCAAGGCGAAGCTAAAACTCAGGCGGGGGCTGGCATTCGCCCTTATCCTGCTCGCAGCCTCTACCCTTGCCTTTCTTACCCTATGGATCAGTGGGCCCGCTATCATCGAACAATTTTCCAGTCTTCAGACGGACCTTCCGCGAGCGGCCTACCAGTTCGTCGAGCGGGTCAAGGCGTACGGTGGGGGTCGTTGGCTGCTCGCGCGATGGTCGGGCTACTCCCAGCTATCTGACAGCTTCAGCTACGCCCTCACACGCATTGGCGGTGTTGTACTCAGCGCCGCAAGCCTGCTCGCCGGAGTCGTTATTGTCGCGTTTCTCGGCCTGTATCTTGCCGCTGAGCCGGAGGTGTATTTCTCTGGGATCCGGCGCGCCACTCCCAAACGCTATCGAGCCACCCTCGATGCCTGCGCCGCCAACGCAGTCCGCATCCTTCGCTGGTGGCTACTTTCGCAAATGTTATCCATGGTCGCAGTTGGCATCATTGTCACGCTCGGACTATGGATCCTCGGCGTGCCTCTCGCCGGGACCCTCGGCATCATTGCGGCCCTAATGACCTTTATCCCGAACGTGGGGCCCATCCTCTCCGTCGTCCCCGCGGCCTTGCTCGCATTTGCCATCAGCCCCACAAAAGGTCTGCTTACCGTGCTGTTATTCATCCTCGTGCATTTTCTCGAGGGCAACATCCTCACGCCCCTGCTCGAACGCCAGATTGTCCGGTTGCCGCCGGCTCTAACTCTGACCGCGCAACTACTGCTCGCTGTCATAGCGGGCCCTCTCGGACTGGCCCTCGCCGCACCTCTCACAGCAGCAGCACTTGGAATCTTCCAGGTCCTTCTCCCTGCTGACAGTATCTCCCCTGCCCCTGTGCTGCTTACGCAGCCTGTCTCCAAGTGATGCCATCTGAATACCGTTCGCTCAGCAGAGCCACAAAGGCTTCTTGGATCACATCAATGCTCGCAGGCATTTCATGTCAAGGGCGGAGCAAAACTGGACCGGTGTGGATATTGAATCCGTTCCCTTCACTGACGTCCTGTTCGGCTGGGAGCCCGAGATTATCCGTTTCTTTCTGGATCACTACGCCGATGCGCTCGGCTAAACTGGGGCGAGTCCCAAGTTGTGTTCACGCGGTGCTTCGGCGGAACTAAGTGATTGTCTAGTCAAGGTTCGGGGGGGCTCAAGACTCTGCGCGAACACCCTTGCGCATCGGTGAGTATGACGAGGGTGCCGTGATGTAATCGTGATGCAGGAGCCCTTGCAGAGCCGCATTTTGCCGTGCAAAACCGAACAGTCCATTTCGGCTAAGTGGCTCTACATCATTGATGTAGATTGACTTATGGTTTGGATGATTCGGACTTGAAATCCGCAGATCCGAAAGGATTGTGGGGGTTCAAGTCCCCCTCCCGGCACCATACTGACATCAGGCGTGCGGCCAAACCGAGGAAATAACTGGTGAAGAGCAACGAAGAAGAATGACAACGCTATTCATTAATCTATTGCCGCTAATCGTTGGTGCTGCTGTGCTGCCGCTGTGGATTATCGCGGCGCTGCTTCTGTTGCGCGGCGAGGGCGGCGTCATCAAGGCGGCGGCCTTCGCCGCGGGCGCGATGACCGTGCGCGTGCTGCAGGGCATTCTCTTCGGTTATGTCTTCGGCGCAGCCGCCGATGCCAGCGGCGACGTGGGATCTAAGCTCATCGCGTCGACCCTGCTGTTGGTGGTTGGCATCCTGTTGTTGATCACCGCCATCAAAAAATGGCACTCGGAAGACGATCCTGACGCGCCGCCCCCAAAATGGATGGCCACTCTTAGCGGGTTATCCGCTCTCAAGGCTTGTGGCATTGGCGCACTATGGATGGCGATTGCGATCAAGCAATGGGTCTTTACGCTTTCAGCCATCGAATTCATCACTGAGGCGAAGTTGGGTCAGACGGCCAGCGGACTCGCATATCTTGTCTTCGTGGTGGCTGCTCAGTCGCTGGTACTTGCGCCGATCGTCATCGCCGCGGTTGTGCCCTCGCAGTCGGCCAAGATGCTAGAGGCGATGCAGGGCTGGTTGGAACGCCACAACAGGGTCATCACCATGACGGTTTCGTCGATTTTCGGTATGTGGTTCTTTTGGAAAGGCATCACCGGCTTGCTCGGCTAATTCCCGTCAATTCATCGCCATTCAGGATGTCGTCTTCGCCCATCGGATACTATCTCCGAATCGCTACGGTCGCGGACACCATACCCAAGGCAATTTACGTTCTACAGGGAACTGGCGATTTGCCACGGTTTCTCATGGATCGTGCAATGTTGTCGAAGGATAGAGTGGAGCTCCAGGGGGAGCACCACCCCCGGCGGATCCACGGGCCAACTCCAACGAGCGCCCCGCTCCGCCCCGGGGATCTCGGAGGTGCCCATGCAGTCGGAACATCCAGTGATCCTCCTGGTCGGAAGCGACCCCGATATCTTGTTTCTGCGCTCGGCTGTTCTGGCTTCAGCCGGGATCTGGAGCATTCGCACGCAAAACGCCGACCAGGCGATTGAAGTCATGGGAAAAATCCAGTGCGACCTGGTCGTCATTTGCTACATGCTGGACGAAGAGAATCAGCAGCAATTATTGAGCTTTCTGTTCCGCACGCATTCCGCGGTTAGGGTCCTCTGGATGGTCCCTGGTGACGATTGCTCCGGAAGCGGCTTTCTCATGACGGTCGAAGATGCACTGGAAGAACGCCTTCAGATCCCGTGCTACCGCGGAAATATCCAACTCGCGGAGTCATTAGGCTAACCAATGCGCCCAATGTTAAAGCGCTTGGGTTGGGCCGCAGGGATCGTGGCCGGAGCGTCGCTTTGCATTGCCATGCGCGGTCGCCGAGGAACTCCAGTCAAGCCTGGTTCCATTCGGCCATTGCCTTCGCAGCGTGGCGCCTACCCTGCCCGACGGAGACCCAATTCTGACCCGCGGCGTGAATTCCCTTCGGCCGACGACACGCAGTGTCGTGGCTCGGCATCGTCTGAACTAGCTTTCGGAGCAGCAGGTCCCGCTGAGAGCAATGGCGTGTCCGCTGTGAGTTTCGAGATAGTGGATGTCCCACGGTGTCGTCCACGAGGACTGTTGGGCGGAACAATCACAAATTGGATCGTGGCATTCGCGATATTGGCAATTGCGTTCGCGTGCGTGTATGACAGCGTCACGTTAAGAAATCGACAGACTCCGCCCAACCGGAATGCGTTCGACTCAACGCGCGCGGCCACGCCTCACTCGGAACCGCGCGACGGTGAACGTCCGTGGGTCGGCCTGCTGCAGACGGTCGCTCAACCTCTCACCCCTACAGGCGGCGGCTCCACAATTCCGGCGAGAGCCCTGCTTTCGAGGTTCGTATCCGCGACATCATTCGCATCGAGGACAGCTCCGTGCAGCCGGAGATTTTGTCGATCGACACCGCTCCTGCACTGGCTGTCGGGATCATGATGCCAGGCGCCGAATTCAGCACTCACGTGGCGTTTCGCACATCGCCGTCAACAATTGCGGTGCCACGCGAGGGCTAGGTTCGCGTCGTGAGCTACTTACAGGTGACCTATGAAGATCTGTCTCGCCAGTTGCATTTGACGCAACAGTGCTTCTACTGGACTCTCGGACAGACATCCCAAGCCGCCTGCGGCACCTACAGCCGGGCGGAGTAACCTCGGCCACTCGACAGCGCACTGCCCGGCGCCAGATAGTGGCGTACGACACCCTGGCGTGCGCCTCGCCAAAATCCTAGCGCACACAGTCTTGTATACTTAGCCTGCTCTCGTGCTGAGTGATAGGATAAGATTCGTGCAACGGCTTCGATCCATCTCGCTGATCGCAATCGCCCTTCCGTTCCTACTGGCAATAGCGGGCTGCGGACAATTCTTCCCAAGCGGAAACTCGATTACGGCGTTGCAAGTAGCTCCTCTGAATGCATCGGTTCAGCCGGGCGTGACTCAGCAGTACACGGCCACCGCCACTTATGGCAATAACACGACAGCAGACGTGACATCCCAAGTCACTTGGAGCACGAGTCTCGCTAGCGTCGCTACGATTAGCAGTGGTGGCTTGCTTACGGCAGGAGCATTGGGAACAGCCACAATAAAGGCCCAGAGCGGTAACGTGATCGCCAGTACCGGCGTAACTGTGACGCAGAAGCAAGTCACCAGCATCAGCATCGCCCCGCTGACGCAGACATTGAGCTTGTCCATTGGACCCACGACAGTACAGTACACGGCTACCGCGACCTACAAGGACGGTTCGACCGCCGATGTTACGGCTGTCGCAACTTGGACATCGGTTCCGAGCTCAGTTGCAAGCATTTCGGCAACTGGGCTGGCTACTGCGGTAACGGTTGGAACCGCCACCGTCTCAGCAACTTCAGGCGGAGTCACCTCGAACACCGCGACGGTCACCGTCGCCCAGTAAAGGTTCGTCGGGATGCGTCCGCCCAAACCAGACACAACAATTCAAAGCGGTCGCCACCTTCTCGGACACTACCACCTCAGAGGTCACCGCCTCGGCTACCTGGACATCGACCAGCACCACATTCGCCACGGTTTCGACCACGGGACTTGCCACCTCGGTCGCCAACAGCACGTCAACCATCATTGCTACCGACGGCGGCGTGAGTGGTAATGCCACGGTTTCCTGGTAGTCATGGAGCGGCGACCGGATTGTTTGGGAGCGGCTGCCAAGTCTGCGTCTTCCCTCCCAATCCGCCCCGACAGATGTGACTATTCGTCATTGCAGCATAGACTTCCCGCTGCTTCACCAAGTCGATTCGGCTGTTTAACAACACTTCGACCGTGGAGATTTGCACTTCGTCCACAACCTTCATACAGCCATCTTACTTGCCGCGGGAGTCGCTTCACGACGATTGCTGTCCCGTATATGAATTGACAATTATTCAACAAGTTACAGGCGTTGGCCGAGCTTGGCCGAAACCGTGCTTCGGTCGCCGTTCTGACAGTGGTACTTTGGTTGTACATACTGCAGTTTTCCTTGAAACTTGCTCACAATTTCCCCATCCAAGCGTCTCATTTTACAGAGGATAGGCTGCCATCGGGCGGGAGCTCGCGGCGCAAATTCGACGATTCAACGGATGTTCATTTTATCTTGAGTTTGGGGTCTAAATCGGGGTATACTAGTTGGGTTTGAGGCTCGCTGTTTTTTTCTTAGTGTGGTTCTCACACTTCCCGGGAACGAGCCCGATTTCGATTGATGAGTCATTGTGAACGATATGGAATCCAATGACTTAGGGGCGATTTAATGCAGTGGTAATATCCGGGCGCTCGATTCAGAGCAGGAATTCATTCCGAAAGGCAGGGTAAAACTCAAATATGGCTAAGCGACGCGGCAATCCGAACTGGGGAAAGCCGGAACCGATTGGTCCGGTTGTTCCCACCATCACCGAATTCGAACAGGTGGTCAAGGAATTCAAGCTTGCGCCTGACCAGTTCATTCGCTCGACCCGCCTCCGCGAGTGGGCGCGCAAGAACAAGAACTCCAAGTACATTCCTGAGCCCCTTTTGGAAGCTTGGGGATTCGAGATCGAGTCAACGCTCTAATCTCCGGATGGATGGTTTACGGGCCGCCGCGTGCGGCCCTTTTCTTGTGCCGGATTTGCCGCCGGGCTGGCTGGATGCGACACCACAAGGACCCTGACCATGGCTAAGTTTGAGAAGCACATCTTTGTCTGCGGCAACCACCGTCCCGAGGGGCATCCCCGCGGTTGTTGTGACCCGACTGAAAGCGGTGCCTTGCAGCATGCCTTCAAAACGCAGCTGTCCCTGAGCGGAGTTCGGGCCACGGTGCGCGCCAACAAGGCGGGATGTCTGGACCAATGCGAACACGGTCCAACCGTAGTGGTGTATCCCGAAGGCATCTGGTATGGCAATGTGACCCTGGCCGACGTTGAAGAAATCGTAGAGTCCCACATCCTTGCCAACCGACCGGTACAACGCCTGCAGATGGCGGACACGTGCCTTAATACCACTGCTTGCGAGCACCGTCCGAGCAGGACTTAGGATTTTTCGCCATTCCGATTTCCACGTCTCGCCCAAACCACCCGCCAGCTCGATCAGGTGACGGCATATTTGCCGCTGACAAAATGATGTCGCCGGCGTCAGAAATCGATTATGCTTACCTTCGCGTTATTGCGCTCTGCCCCCCTCGTCGTGACAAGGCCGACTGAATTGGCCCTGTGGACTTCTGGCTGCGTCCATCGTCTAACTGTGTGGCGCTTACGACGCCTAATTAACCGATGGCCCGACGCTCCCACAACCCGCCGTTATACCGCAAACTAGCGGTCGGACGTGACGTCTCCCGGTTGAGCTCCGGTGCAAATGTCTTGACCCAAGCTGGATATATCGCTGATCTTGCTCTGACGATCGATTTGGCCGTCCGGCGAGCGCAGGTGTGCCGATATCACCTTGCTGTTGTAAGTTCCACGTTTACCCGCGACGAACAAACTGCAATCCGCCGTCGTCTCCAGCAAGTCCGCCTCAATCTCCCAGTTCTGCTTCTAGGTCCTGAGCAGGATACGCCCGATGCGTTCCTGAGTGCAGTTGCAGACTGTCTACAGCAGAAGCAGAAATTCCAGTTTGGGACTCAGCTGGGAGGCCTCCCCTTGGGACACGGCATGCGGTGACCGTGTTAAGAAACACATTTTCAGTACGATAGGCAGTCTCCCGAAACCTGCCGCCTTCGCGATTGAACATTGTTTGACCCCGCAACTCATGGCATGCCATAGTTGTTGGTTCACCGTTTCGTAACAGTTCTTTCATGAGGCTGCCCTCAGTTTTGGGCCATCCCGTATCTGCGTTCGAGAAGAGATCTCTTCATGGTCCGCTTCATACCGCGTGAAACTAAGTTTTTTGAACTGTTTGCTGACATCGCAAATAATGTTGCCGATGGGGCCCGGGCGTTATCGGACCTGCTTCATCACTACGACTACGAGCAAATGCCGGCTGCCGTTGCCAGGATCGCCGCCATTGAGCACCGCGGCGACGAAATGACGCACCGCATCCTGATCAAGCTCAATCAGACATTCATCACTCCCTTTGACCGGGAAGACATCCATCTTCTGGCCTCGTCTCTCGATGACGTGCTGGACTTCATCTTCGCTGCCAGCGACCGGCTGCTGACCTACAAGATCACCCAGCCCTCGCCTTCAGCCAAGGTGCTTGCCGGCATCATCCTGAAACAGTCTGAGGAACTGGGAAAGGCGGTCGCCTTGCTCGACAAGGACGACTCCCATCTTCTGGACCATTGCGTCGAGGTCAATCGTCTGGAAAACGAAGCGGACAAAGTCAGCCGCGAGGCCATCGGTCGTCTGTTTGAGGGCGAGCTCGATCCCATCACACTAATCAAGCTGAAGGAACTCCTGGAGGTCCTCGAGGAAGCCAGCGACAAAGCCGAAGACGTGGCCGACGTGCTCGAGACCGTCGTCCTCAAGGGCGCCTGAGGCCCAAGCCCGTGAGTTCACCCCAACCAATTACAGGGAGCGCTAAATCGTGAGCACTGGAATGATCCTGCTGGTCATTACCGTTATCACAGCGCTGATCTTTGACTTCATTAACGGCTTTCACGATGCCGCCAACAGCATCGCCACCGTGGTTTCCACCCGCGTGCTGTCGCCTCGGCTTGCGGTGATCTGGGCAGCGGTATTTAACTTCCTGGCCGCATTTTTCCTCGGCACTGCAGTCGCCAAGACCATTGGCAAGGGCATGATCCAGCTCGACATCGTCACCCAGTATGTGGTGTTGGCTGGTTTGATCGGCGCCATCGTCTGGGACCTGCTCACGTGGTGGTGGGGACTACCGACATCCTCGTCACATGCCCTTATCGGAGGCTACGCTGGTGCCGCGCTGGCGCGGGCGGCCATACTTCATGGCTGGCGCTCTGCTCCTGCGGTCATCATCCCTGGCGGCTGGACTAAGACCTTGATCTTCATCGTGGTCGCACCCCTGATGGGTTTTGTCCTCGGATTTGGCATGATGATCGCCGTCTCCTGGATCTTTCAGAAGGATTCGCCCCGCCACGTGGATAAGCTCTTTCGCAAACTACAGTTGTTATCCGCCGCAGCTTACAGCCTAGGACATGGCGGCAATGATGCGCAAAAGACCATGGGCATCGTCGCGGGAGCGCTCTACACTGCCGGCGTCATGAGCAGGGAGGACTTCGGCGCCAACTGGGGACACTGGCACTGGCCCATTATTCTCGCCGCACATGCCGCCATCGCCTTGGGCACATACCTCGGTGGCTGGCGCATCGTGCATACCATGGGCTCGAAGATCACCAAGCTTAAACCCGTCGGTGGATTCTGCGCGGAAACTGCGGGCGCCATCACCCTCTTCGGCACCGCCCTCGCCGGGATTCCCGTCAGCACCACTCACACCATCACCGGCGCCATCGTCGGTGTCGGCAGCACGCATCGACTCTCCGCGGTGCGCTGGGGGGTTGCGACCCGCATCGTCTGGGCCTGGGTATTTACTATTCCGGCGTCGGCGTTCGTGGCCATGGCGACATTCTGGATCATCCGCTTCTTCAACCACGCGGCATAGCCTCCGTTCCCTAATTGCACTGCGCTCCATTAGCTGTCCCGCCTGCGCAACTGCTAGAATCGCTGGTTGCCGATCATGCCGAACGCACCCTTATTTTGCGATGTCGAAACCGCCCTGGAGGAGATCCGCGCCGGCCGCATGATCGTGGTCATCGACGACGAGGACCGCGAAAATGAAGGCGATCTCACCATGGCTGCCGAAAAGATCACGCCTGAAGCCATTAACTTTATGGCGAAGCACGGACGCGGTCTCGTCTGCCTTGCCATGACCGAAGAGCGCCTCGATTACCTTCGTCTGCCCCCGATGTCAGCGGAGAACACGTCGAACTTCGGCACCGCCTTTACCGAATCGATCGATGCCAGGGATGGCGTTTCGACCGGCATATCGGCGTATGACCGCGCTCAGACCATTAAAGTCGCAATCGACCCGGCCACGCGGCCCAACGATCTGGCACGTCCAGGACATACTTTCCCGCTAAGGGCCCGTAAGGGCGGCGTGCTGGTACGTGCTGGGCAGACAGAAGCTTCCGTCGATCTCGCCCGCCTGGCTGGATTGGTTCCCGCCGGCGTGATTTGCGAAATCATGAATGACGACGGCACCATGGCACGTGTGCCTCAGCTCGCCGAATTCTGCCATCATCACGACTTGAAGATGCTCACGGTTGCGGAACTAATCCGCTACCGCATGTCGAACGAACGCTATGTACGGAGATTGGCCGAAGTCTTAATCCCAACTGCCTACGGTGAGTTTCGCATGATCGCCTACGAGTCGGAGATCAACGGCGACTCCCACATTGCGATGGTCAAAGGCGATGTAGAGCACGCCGGAGATGACCCCGTTCTGGTTCGCATGCACTCCCATTGCCTGGTTGGTGATGTCTTTGGAGCCAGTTGGTGCGGCTGCCATGAGGCCATCGACGGCGCCATGCGGCGCATCGCGCGGGAAGGCCGAGGGGCGCTGATCTATTTACACCAGACTTCAAAAGGCTACTCGGTCGAAAGACTCGGCGACAAACTCACATTGCAGTTTCACCACGAGCAACGTTTGCCTACCTTGCCCGAAAGTCAACGCCGCACCCAGCGCGAGATCGGCATTGGAGCGCAAATCCTTTCGGATCTGAACCTGAGGCGCATCCGCCTGCTGACGAATCACCCGCGAAAAGTCGCTGGACTGGAAGGGTTCGGCATCGAGATCGTGGAGCAGGTTCCGGTGTCGCAGGCCGGCAAGGTCAGCGCGCGATAAATTTCCCAATTACTTCTTCCCCACCTCATTTAGCCGGTTGTATTTCTTTAGAACCTGCTGCAACTCGGCGTGCGGTATGGCCAGCACTTCGAAGTCGTTGATGCCTTTCATGCTCTTGGCTGCGATCATGGCATTCACCACCGATTCCTCCACCGCCTGCACCGTCGCCAGGAACAACGGATTTATGTCGTCGTTGGGAACCATGGCCACGTGTTTCACTCCGCCAGTTCCCCATGCACCTGGATTGGCGGTGGAAAAGGCGATGAAGATATCCCCTGAGCCGTCGCCCGAATAGCTGCCCATGCGTCCCAGTCCGAGCGGAACCCGTCGCGCCAACCGTTTCAACTGCGATGGCAACAGGGGTGCGTCCGTGGCCACGACCACGATGATCGACCCTGTGTCATCGTTGTGCGGAATGCCGACGGGCAGTTCCCTTCCCACTGCGATGCCGGCAATGCGCAACTGCGACTGCACCCCATAATTGCACTGCACCAAAACACCGACTGTATAGCCGCCATCCTTGGCGATCAGCTTGCGCGAAGCAGTCCCCGTACCGCCCTTAAAACCATTGCAGATCATTCCGGTTCCGCCGCCGACGTTGCCCTCGGCTACCGCCCCACTCGCGGCGGAGTCCAGCGCATGGCGGGCGTCCTCCGGCTTCACGTGAAAGCCGTTGATGTCGTTCAGTTCACCGTCCCACGTTTCGGCCACCACGGGCAGCGACCACCAATACCCACTAAGGTCGGCAGCGCCATGGTCAAATCGCCATTGGATGACGGCATCGCGCACGACTCCCACACTGTGGGTGTTGGTAATCATGACCGGGCCTTCCAGGAAGCCCGACTCCTCTACCCAAGTGGTGCCGGTCATTTCGCCGTTGCCGTTCAGCGAATACCAGCCTGCGAAGACGGGATCGTTAATGCTCTTCTTGCCGCGCGGCAGGACCGCGGTCACCCCAGTGCGAACCGGACCTTGCCCGACTACCAGCTTCCCCGAACCGGAGATCAGAGTTGTGAGGCCTACCTCCACTCCAGCGACATCGGTGATCGCGTTCAGGGTGCCTGGTGCGCCATCGAACGGAATGCCAAGATCGCGGGCGCGCGGCTCACCCTGCGCGACGGCCGACGATGCGGCCAGCAGGATAAGCGAATACAGAGTCAGGTGGAGTCGTTTCGATCCGGTGTATCGCATCCGTTCTCCCTGTTACGCAGCCTAGATATGCGAAAGCAGTGTAGCAACCTCGTGCGGCTTCACCAGCGGAGAAACATGCGGCGCGCCTGCGACGACGGAGAATTTCGCTTGCGGAATGTGCTCAGCCAGCGCCTTCATGGCCTGCGGACTGGTGGCTTGCGTGTCAGCTTCGGCGGCGATGACATGCGTGGGAATACGCAACTCACCCAGCCGATCGGCAATATCGAAGCCTGCCAGCGTCCGCCACGCCGCCGCCCAGTTGGGCACTTGCGCGCGGATCACACGCTCGCGCAGATAACGAACGTACCACGGACTTTCGGCAACGATCTCCGGGGTGAGCCAGCGCAGCAGTGTAGGAGCAACTTGCGCCGCCATGCCGTCGCGCTCCGCCGCCTCGGCGTTGGCCAGATAGGCTTCCCGCGCGCCGCGTGCCATGGTCGAGAGCAGTGCCAGCGAGGCGACTCGGTCGGGATGTTGCAGGGCGAACATCTGCGCGATACCTCCGCCCAGCGACAACCCAGCCAGCCGTACTTTGCGCAGGTTCAACACCTCCAGCAGGCGCAACAGGTCCTCCACGTAGGTCTGCATCGCCTCGATCTTCGGTGCATTGGAGGCGTATCCATGTCCGCGCAAATCGTAAGAGATGACGCGATACTCCTCGACCAGTTGGGGGATCACGTCGCGCCAAACCCGCCAGTCCGTTCCCAGCGAGTGAACCAAAATGTACGGATCGCCTTGCCCAGTCTCGGAGTACACCGTCTCATGATCGCCAAGATCCAGCCGTCGAGCGGCCCGCGGGCGCACAATATCGAGTTCTTCGATCAGTGCCCGCACTTCCCGAAGCACGTTCAAAGCACGCGGTATTCCGGCATAAGGCGCGAGATGCTCGCACAGCGCGATCAATTCATCGGGATCGACGCCGCTACGCAGGGCCGCTCCCAGGTGCACGCGGAGTTGGGTTTCCGCGCCGCCAATGGCGCCCAAAATGGCCACTGTCGCCAATTCGCGCTCACGACGCCCCAGTTCGGCTTTGCAAAAGATCTGTCCGAAGGCAAACTCGGTGAGAGCGTCCGCCAAGGTGGGAGAAGTCTGACGCACGGCCCGAACCACGGCTGCGCCCCGCTCTCCGTCAATTGCCTGTAATTCGTGCGCGCCGATCGATCGCCGGTCCATGCTGAGCCTCCTGCTTGAATACCAGTTCCATCTTCCGGGAAAGCCTGCTTCGCAACGCCCGGCGCGCGCTGGTTGTCCGTATGTTACACCGCTCCAGTGAAGACTCTCACCCGGCCGTCACAATCATCGCCTGGCAGGCTGGCTTGCCGATGCGGCGGTAGGTGTGCGGAACGCTGGCGTCGAAGTAGATGGAATCGCCGGCATCGAGTTCGTAATCGTCGAGCCCGATCTTCAGACCGAGCTTACCCTTCATGACGTGCAGGAACTCCGATCCCGGGTGTTGATGCGGTTTCAACTTCTCCGCCTCAACGGGCTCAAACTCCGCAAGGTACGAACTGGTGAGCCGCTCATTACATTTGAAGTCGAGGCTCTCGAAATAGTATGCGACGTCATTGGCGCCGGGACGTTCGGGCAACCTGATGCGCTCTCCCTTGCGGACAACCGCAACCACGTGACGCTTGCGCTCGTCAGTGAAGAAATAGTCGAGCCCGACGCTGAACACCATGGCGATTCGCAGCAGGGTTGGCAGCGTTGGATAAAGCTTGTCGCGCTCCAGTTTGGAAAGAAGCGCTGCAGAAAGCCCGGTGTGCTTGCCGAGTTCCACCAGTCCCATGCTCTTTTTCAAGCGCAGGGCACGCAATTTCGGGCCGATTAAATAAGGCCGCAGATTGTCTTCGATCGTCTTGCTAACCACGCTTGACCTCGCATTTTCTTACAACGCAAATATCCAGCAGGATTTTGCTCGAATCGAATACTGGCTGTGCATCGCGCTCTCATTCTCTCAATATTCAAATAGTTTTTCGTTATAGTCAAGTCTGCTGTCGGGAGAAACGCACTATTCTCTTGATTGCGCGGACCGCAAGTTTGGGCGCAAAGTTCGTGCGGTCCGCTGGCGGTAGCTGGCTTGGGGGAGCCGGCCACCGCAGACTTTTGATCATAACGAATCACATCAGGAGTCAGAACGCAATTACGAGTGACCATTCACCTGCGGTGGGCCCGTCTGCTGGCCCACATTACGTTGTCATTGGCGGCTACGGTGGCATCGGAGCTGCGTTGTGCCGCATTCTGGACCAGGCTTGCGGTCACCTGATGGTTGCCGGTCGCGATCCGGAGAAAATCGAAGCTCTTGCAAGTGAGATGAGCGGGGTGCCGTATTGCCTGAATGCCACAAGACCTGACCAGTTCGAAGCGTGCTTCAAGGAAGCACGGGCCCGCTTCGGCGCCATCCACGGAGCCGCCAGCTGCGTCGGTTTCCTGCTGCTGAAGTCCGTTCACTTGACCGAAGTCATGGCCAAGGCGTCAGCCGTAATGCACGCACTGGGACGCATCGGCGAACCGTCCGAGGTGGCATCGGCGATTGCTTGGCTGTTGAATCCCGAACAGAGCTTTCTTACGGAACAGGTCATCGGGGTCGACGGTGGTCTGGCGAAAGTGCGGGCCCGCGCCACTGCCTAGCGTCAACCCGCTTCGCGTAAACTTGAGTTGCTATGAATCCCGATCTCATCGTGGTGGGAGCCGGTGTGTCAGGCCTGGTGGCGGCCGTGGAACTGCAACGCCGCGGCCTCTCGGTTCAAATGGTGGAAGCCTCCGACGACGTTGGCGGGCGCGTCCGCACCGACAAAGTCGATGGGTTCCTGCTGGACCGTGGTTTCCAGGTTCTGCTGACGGCGTATCCCGAAGCTCGGCGTTGCCTCAACTTCGGCGGACTCGATCTTCGCGAATTCGAACCGGGCGCCATCGTGCGGCAAAACGGGCGATTTCACACCATCTCCGATCCCATTCGCCGGCCACGGCAAATTCTACCCTCTGCCTTTGCGCCGCTCGGCACGCTCAATGACAAGCTACTAATCGCCAAGCTGCGCGGCGACGTATTGGGCGCGGAAATCGATGAAGTGCTCGGCGCACCCGAGGTCTCAACGAACACCGCCCTACGTGAGTATGGATTCTCTGAAAGAATTATCGGGCGCTTTTTCCGCCCGTTTCTTGGCGGAATATTTCTGGACCCTGAACTGGCAACTTCCAGCCGCATGTTCCGCTTCGTCTATCGCATGTTCTCCCAGGGAATGGCAGCGATTCCGAATGGGGGCATGCAGACAATCCCGCGGCAATTGGCTGGACACATCGCGCAGGGATGCATTCGGTTCAACGCGCCTGTGCAGCATGTCTGGTCAGGCGGTGTGCAGCTGCAGACTGGCGAACAATTGTTCGCCGGAGCTGTGGTGATAGCCTGCGATCCCATCCATGCGGCACGACTGCTGCCGCAAGCCGGTATTCGCACCGCCATGCGGGGCGTGCGCTGCCTGTACTTCGCGGCCGCGGATGCCCCGATAGGAGACCGTTACCTCGTGCTCAATGGCGATGGCGAAGGCCCGATCAACAATCTATGTGTTCCCAGTGTGATCGCTCCTGGCTACGCGCCGGCGGGTTGTCACCTCGTGTCGGTCACGGTACTGCATGCGCCGCTCAGCGAAGACCATCTCATCCGCGACGTCCGCGAGCAATTGATTCACTGGTTTGGTGAGCAGGTCAATGGATGGGAGTATCTGCGCACGTATCACATTGGGCAGGCCCTGCCCGACCAGTCGCCGGAGCAGGGCGGGGTTGCCATGTCGGCGGTGCGCGCAGAGCCCGGACTCTATTTCTGTGGAGACCATTGCGGCACCGCATCGTTGAACGGAGCCATGCTGGCGGGACGTCGCGCGGCAGATGCAGTTTGCTCGGAATTTAGCGGTTTGGGTGGATTGTTCTAGCCGTCGGCAGGGTTAGCGGACCCGCACCATGATTACGGCGAACGTAAATAGTGAGGCAGCCACGCCGGCCCACCAACGGCGTGAAACGGTTGCTCCAGAAATAGCGCATGCTACGGCGCTCCCGAGAGTGAGCGTCTCTACGACCTTCAAGCTTGGCATCGAAAACCGTACGTGCAGGTAGAGAGATACGGCTATCCAGAAATAGGCGAGCCAAAGCACGCCCAAAACTCCAACCGCAATGCCGAGTCTTCTCACTTCGCCTCCACGCACAACGATCATCGCTTGAAGCTCCAGTTCCGACAATCCCTGATTTCGCCGCGATCGTTACTATGCCGACTCACATACAATCGTAGGGACATGTCTTCGATTGGGAATTGGGCTTCAGCAGCTTTGTGCTGGCGACGGCTGGTCATGTTCTTTTGGGGCGTCGGACTGCTGCTGATCTGCGTTGCCTGCACCAGCAAACCAGCGGGTAAGCGTTACGAACTGCAAGGCCGTGTAGTGGCCATGGATTCGGGGAGCCGGGAACTTACGATCGCGCACGAAGATATCGCCGGACTGATGCCGGGCATGACCATGCCCTTCCTTGTCGCCCGCGACCAGGAGTGGGTCTTCGGCAAGATCGGCCCCGGCGACCTCATTCACGCCACCCTGGTGATGACCGACCACGCCGAGTTGCGGGACATTTCCTTCACCAAGGCAAGCGGCACGGGAAGCGACGGCACTTCGAACTTACGCATCCCGGAACCCGGCGACGACGTCCCCGACTTCACGCTGGTCAATCAATTCGGCAAGATTATCCACCTCGATCAGTTCCGCGGTAAACCGTTGCTGCTCACGTTCATCTACACCCGCTGCCCGGTGCCAAACTTCTGCCCTCTCATGAGCAACAATTTCAGCGCGGTGCTGCGGCAATTACAGAAGAACCCCGCGGCTTTTGAGAAAACGCAATTGCTGAGCATCAGCATCGACCCGGACTTCGATAAAGCCAGCGTGTTGCACCGCTACGGCAAACGATTCGTGGGCGAGGTTGATCCTAACTTTCAGCACTGGCAGTTTGCTTCCGGATCTCCGGAGGAAGTGCGTAAGGCCACGGACTTCTTCGGGCTCTCCTACAACCGGTACCAGGGCCAGATCGTGCATACGCTGCAAACGATCTTGCTTGGTGCAGACGGAATGATTGCGAAAGTTTACCCGGGCAACCAATGGAAACCGGCTGACGTGGCGGCGGACTATGCGGCCGCCGCGGCTGCACAGTAGCCGAAGCCACCGAATCCCTGCCACGAGCTCTGCTGGCCGCAATCGACCCATACCGCAGGAATCTTTCGCGATCCTCACGCATCAGAATACTTACGAACTTGCGCGTACTTACTCCATGGCTGAGACCCTGCAATTCGTGGTGCAACACGGCTATGTCCTGCTGTTTTTCTGGGTACTGATTGAACAGGCAGGACTTCCCATCCCGGCGACGCCGCTCCTGCTCGCCGCCGGTGCGCTGGCCGGACAGTATCAGTTGAACTTCGCCCTGGTGGTGATCGTCGCCGCAAGCGGCTCGCTGGTCAGCGACACGTTCTGGTATTTCTTCGGAAAGCGCAAAGGGCCAGTGGTCCTCAACTTCCTGTGCAAGATCGCGCTGGAACCCGACTCCTGCGTTCGGCGCACGGAGTCCACGTTTACCCGGCTGGGCGTCCAGACGCTGCTGGTTTGCAAGTTCGTCCCGGGCCTGAATACGGCCGCTCCGGCACTGGCTGCGACAGCGGGCATTGGATTGCCTCAGTTTCTTCTGTTCGACTGGCTGGGGGCGCTGCTATGGTCGAGCGCGTTTGCCGGGCTGGGTCTCATGTTCAGCCGGCAATTAGACCGCGTCGCTGACGATGTGGCGCAATTTGGCTCATGGACACTGCTGCTGCTGATCGCAGGAATCGGCGGGTATATCGCCTACAAACTCTACGAGCGTCGCCGCTTTCTGAAGCAGGTAGCTGGGGTTCGTATCACCCCCGAAGAGCTTAAAACCAAACTGGAAGCGGGAGAAGTTGTGACCATTATCGATTTGCGTCACCCGCTCGACCTGCTGCCAGATCCCCGCACTCTGCCAGGGGCACTCCGTATTTCTCCGGAAGAACTGGAGGTACGGCACGAAGAAATCACGCGCGACGGCGAGATCGTGCTGTTCTGTACCTGACCCAACGAAGCCACCAGCGCCCGTGTGGCGCTGCAACTTCGCCGGCACGGCATCCGCAATGTGCGTCCGCTGCTGGGCGGGTATCATGCCTGGAAAGATCTCGGCTATCCGCTCTCCGAAGTACCAGTGCAGGACGATGCCGCCGCATCAGACGAATCTTTTGCGGCGGAAGATATAGCTTAGGAAAAATGCCGAACGTCACTCGGTGATGGGATTCCCTTCCGCTTCAGGCGTGAGTTCGACTACCGGGATGGCTTCACCGTTCACTGCAGCCGGCGGAGGCAGGACCGGAGTGTGGGGCTTACCAGCCGCCTTCGTTACCGGAGCCGACTTCTCATACGGTCCAATGTGCCAGATGTCGCGGGCGTACTCGAAGATCGTGCGATCACTGGAAAACTTCCCGATGCGCGCCACATTGAGAATTGACTTGCGATACCAGATATCGTCCTGCCGATACTCCTCGGCGATCTTCTTCTGGGTCTCAAGGTAACTGGGAAAATCTGCGATGTGGTAGTAGCGGTCGCCGCGGTGGACAAGTTCGTCGAAGATCCAGCGGAAGAGCCCATGCTCGTTGGGACAGAAACGGTCCGAAGCCAGCGCGTCCATCACTTCCCTTACGTCCGGATCATTATCGTAGCGCTCGCGCGGGTTATATGTGCCTTGCCGTTGCATCTCCTGGATCTCTTCCGCGCGCAACCCGAAAATAAAAATGTTGTCGAGACCGACCTCTTCGGCAATCTCGATATTGGCGCCGTCCCACGTGCCGATGGTGAGGGCGCCGTTCATGGACAACTTCATATTGCCCGTGCCCGAGGCTTCCATTCCCGCGGTTGAGATTTGCTCGCTCAGATCGGCGCCGGGAATGATCAGCGTCGCCAGCGAAACGCGGTAATCCGGCAAGAAGGCCACTTTGATGGCGTCCTTGACGCGCTCATCGTTGTTGACCACATCCGCGACGTTATGAATGAGCTTGATAATCTGCTTGGCCGCCCAGTATCCCGGCGCCGCCTTGCCCGCAAATATGTACGTCCGGGCCGCCGCCGGCGTAACGCCGTGCTCGACAATGCTCAGATAGTCGTGAATCACGTTCATGACCGCCAGTAGCTGACGCTTGTATTCGTGAATTCGTTTGATCTGCACGTCGAAGATGGAATCAGGATCAGCCACCACTCCGACCTGGGTCTGGATAGCACCCGCCAGCTTCAACTTGTTCTGCCGCTTGACTTCCTTGAACGCAACGCGGAATTCCCGGTCTTCGGCAAATGGCTCGAGCTCGCGCAGCCGGCTCAGGTCGGTGATCCACTTCTGCTCGTCCAGTGTGCGGCTGATCAGATCCGTAAGCCCTGGATTGGCCTTCATCAGCCAGCGTCGGGGAGCTACGCCGTTGGTCTTGTTGTTGAACTTCTCCGGCCAGATCTCGGCAAACTCGGGAACCAGCGACTTCACCAGCAGGTCGCTATGCAGCGCTGAAACGCCATTCACCGAGTGACTTCCGACGATGCACAAGTGCGCCATGCGTACGTGCTTCTCGTAGCCTTCCTCGATGATCGACATCTTGCGCAGCTTTTCTCCATCAATGACAGTTTCGAGCTGAATCTCCTTCAGGAAACGGAAGTTGATACTGAAGATGATCTGGATGTGACGAGGCAGAACTTTTTCCATGAGCGGCACCGACCACTTCTCCAAGGCCTCGGGCAGGAGCGTGTGATTGGTGTAAGCCAGGGTGCGGCGAGTAATGTCCCATGCCTTGTCGAATGGCAATCCGTACTGGTCGAGAAGGACACGCATCAACTCGGCCACCGCCAAGCTGGGGTGCGTGTCGTTCATCTGGATGGCGGCCCTGGTGGGCAGCAGCTCGATATCGTCGTGCTGCTGGCGGAAGCGGCGCATGATGTCGCCAACCGCGCAGGCCACCAGGAAGTACTCCTGCACCAGGCGAAGCTCTTTGCCGGCCATCGCCGTGTCGGACGGGTAGAGCACGCGCGAGATGTTCTCGCTTCCGATTTTTTGCTCCACTGCGCGGAGATAGTCGCCACGATTGAAAATGTCGATGTCGAAATCTTCCGAGGCGCGTGCCGCAAACAAACGCAACCAGTTCACGGTCTGGCCGAGGTAGCCGACGATCGGTATATCCGTCGGGATCCCCAGCACGATCTTGTAATTGATCCAAGTCTGCTTTAGATTGCCGTCGGCGTCACGTTGCGAGTCCATCCGGCCATACATGGGAATACTGATGGCTTCTTCCGGGTGCTCGATTTGGAACGGCGTGCCGTTGGCTTTCCAACGATCGGGTTTCTCGCGCTGGAAGCCGTTGAAGATCTCCTGCTTGAACAGGCCATACTCATAGTCGATGCCGTAGCCGTAGCCGGGCATGCCCAGCGTGGCCAGCGATTCCAGGAAACATGCCGCGAGGCGCCCTAGTCCGCCGTTGCCGAGTCCGGCGTCGGATTCGCTCTCGAGAACATCGTCGAGATCGATTCCGAATCCCGCCAGCACTTCACGGCACAACTCCTCAATGCGCAGGTTCGACAAATTATCGCCCAGCAAACGACCCATGAGAAATTCCATGGAGAGGTAGTAAAGACGCTTGGCGTCCTTATGGCGGAAACGCGACTCGGTTTCGAGCATGCGGTCGACAATGCGATCGCGAATGGCCAGCGATACCGGCTTGAGATAGTCCGAGGCTTTGAGGTCGGAGGTCGGCCGGACGAGCGTGTAGCGCACATGCCGGAGGATGGCTTCCCGCAGCATTTCAGCGGTTCGCACCTGGGCCAGAAATCCCGGCGTTGGAGACGAGAAGGGATGCGTATCCTCGCTTCGTTCGCCCCGGTCCGAAGACCTGTCAGCACGATGGCCGCCCGTTCTTTCGGCGGAGTCACCGTCCCTGGGATGTTCCCGGCGATTGCCAGAACCGTTAGGTTTTTCGTCGTTACTTATGGCGCCTTACCCCGACGTATTCTCAGCTATATATTCTAATGCAGAAGCCGTTCACGCCATCACCCGACATGGTCACGATCTGCGGCACTTCCGTGTTGCGGCAGCGGATAAATGCACCGAATCAATGACATGCAAAGAGGCGAAGGTCAAAACGGCGAATGAAGTACCTCACTCGCTATCGGCGTGAGTAGCAACAAAAGATTGTCGCTACTGCTTTCCTCCCAGTGAAGCTGGAAACACGGTATGACGCGGTTCGGGGATGGCGACATCACCTTTGGCAGCGCGCCACAAGATTGCATTCAGCACTGCCGTGTCCGCGGCATCGGCGACAGAGAAGTCGAGTGCCGCCGACTCTTTCGCGCCAGGCGCGTTCTTCGTATTAGCCTGATAGATCATCCCGTTGTCGCGATTGCGATACTCGGCCCTAAACGCAGGCTGATCGCCCGTTCCGGCAAACAGTGGAGCAATCACCGCGGCGTGGGCATCGTTGTTGTTCATGGGAGGCAGCCCAAGCAGCGTCTCCATGGTATGCATCATGTTTACCGTGGTGTAGAAGTTGCGGTCCACGAAGGGCTGCGGCGAGCGCGGTGAATACTTGCTGATGACCAGCCCGATGCTGCGATGGGCATCGACGTGGTCGGCGCCGTTCTGCGCATCGTCTTCCAGCACGAAAATCGCGGTGTCGTCCCAGTACGGACTGTTGGAGATAACCTCCACCACACGCCCGACTGCTAGGTCGTTGTCGGCGACACAAGCGTTAGGAGTCGGCGAACCAACCTTCGTTCCGGCGGTGTGGTCGTTGGGCAGGCGCACCAGCGCGAAGCTGGGCAACTGTTCGCCCTTGCCACTCTTACGGGCAGCGACAAATCCGACGAACTCGCGCAGGAAGATATCCACTCGAATTTGATCGGGAAATTCCACCTTGAAGTCGGGATAATTTGGATCAAAATGGTTGCGCAGATCCGCCTTGACCGGAGTGTTGTAGGCCATCAACGGAATGACGTACTGGTACGGGCTCTTGCCGCCTCCCAACTGGGCCGGCAGGTCTTCGCCTGGCTTTATGTCGCGACGCTCGCATTTCGGCGCTTGTCCGGTGGGCGCTCCAGTTGCTGCCGGAGTGTAATCCTGCTCGACTTCCGAGCACCAGTGGGTTTCGATGTATTCCCCGTAATGCCGATAGCTCACCCGATGCCGCGCCAGATTATCGAACAAATATCCGGTCGCTGGCTCGTCAACGTCGGGAATGCCTTCGTTGAGCGCTACGATGTCTCCCACCGTGCCCTCGGAGTCGTAGTCACGTTCTTTGCCGCGATATTGGATTGGCCATGCCTTCTCGTTGTAGTCGGTTGTGATCGCCGCCATCGACCACGGATGTCCATCGCCGGATACTTCTCCGCTGTCGTAAAAGTTGTCGAGTACTCCGAATTGCCGGGCCAGCTTGTGCTGGTTCGGGGTGATGTCGTCGCCATACATTACCAGTGACGCATCGCCATTGGCTTCCTTGATGTCGCCAAAGACCTGATCGTACGTCCGGTTCTCCTTGATGATGTAAATCACGTGACGGATGGGATTGACGCCGCGCTGGAAGCTGATCTGGTTGGTGCGGCCTTCCATGCGGTTGCTCTGCACCACTTCTGCTGTCAGCGCCTCGCGGTCGCGCTCCGCGTCCTTCAGGTTGACGCGCGCAATGGACCCGCGAATCAACGAGGCGATGTAGGGATGTTGCAGCCTGTTGCCCCGCAACGCCACCGACTCAGTGCCGGAGTTCGGTCCCGTGCCGATGCCCTTCCCCGTCGCGACCAACAACTCGTCGCCCTGGACCGCCAGCGCCGTCGGATACCACTCGGTGGGGATGAAGTAGGCAGCGCGATCCTGGTTGGCACTGGCCGGCCCGCCGCGAGTTTCGCGCATATCGAACACCGCAATTGCATCGGATGTGGAGTCGGCCACATAGAGCTGTTTGCCATCAGTGGATTGCGCCAGCGCGATGGGGTAGTTCCCGCCATAGATCTGTCCGGGAAGGCGCGTGTCGAGGAGGCGGGCGATCTTGCCGTCCGCAGTCGCGATCACCGCGATGCGGTCACGATTGGCCAGCGCCACATAGAGCCGGTGCTCATCGGGACTGAGCAACAGTGCCGTGGAATGCGACGACGCATCAGTCTCTTCTTTGGGCGGCAGCAGGGCGATTTGCCGCACCACTCTTCCGGAGCGCAGATCGAACTCCGCCACGCTGGAGCCGTTCCACAACGAGCACCAGGCGCGTGTGCCATCGCGGTTCACGGCTACTTCGTAGGGAAATGTGGTCGGCATGACCTTGTCTCGGCCGAGATCGTACCGCTGCAGCACCTTGCCATCGCGGATGTCAATCAGCACCGCATCATCCGCCAGGTTTTCGGCCACCAGCAGCGCGTCGCCACCCTCGCGCTTCACGACGACGATGCCGGCTGGATAGGGCGTCACAAATCCTGCAGGAACGAACTTCGCGCCATAGGTATTCTTCTTGTTCTTGCCGAGCGGCGCCAGCGGGAGTTTCAGAAACCGTTCCGGCGTCAACACTCCGTCGGCGAAGCGATACACCGCGATTCCGTTGCCGGTATTGTTCAGTCTCGTGCCTTCCGGATCGGTAAGGGACGCCATCGAGGCGTAGAGTTCGCGGCCATCGGCGCTCCAGGCCAGCCCGAGAAAGTAGGTCTGCTGCGCGTGCGGTCCCAGCCGTGGATCGGGAAAATCGCGCAGTTGATTGGTCGCCAAATCAAGAACCGCGATCGACTGCCGATAGTTCGACTCGGCCGAACCAAATCCATTGTTGAGCAAGGCCAGATACTTGCCGTCAGGACTGGGAACTGCGGTGACCGGAAGGCTGTTAGTGCGCTTTGGCTCGCCCGGAACCGGCTCCCGCAGCGCCTTGCTGGTCGACAGAGAGATTTCTTCTTGTGCCTTCGGCGCCGCAACCTGCGAGGTAGCGGACGTGACGCACAAGCAAACAATTATCAGGGCAACAAAACGGCGGAGGTTCATGACACTCCTCATCGGGATGGAACGGAAGGCGACGGCGAACGGAGTATGTGGCCCGCAGCCGAACGCAAAGCTGTCCCTTGAGTATTCTGCCTGACGCGCTCCAGTACGCGCTCGACTTCCTCCCCAATTGGATCGGCGCCCGAGACCACCACGTGGGCATGCGCTTGCGTTGGCCGCACATAACGCTCCGCCATGGGGGCGACAGTGGTGCGAAACTGTTCGACGACCGACTCCGGGGTACGGCCGCGTTCGCGCACATCGCGCTCCTGTCGTCGTTGCAGACAAATGTCGTCTGTCATGTCAACAAAAACTCTCGTGCCCAGCAGGCGGCACAACTCCGGCCAGTGCAGGGTGAACAGTCCTTCGATGATCACGAACGGCGCGGGCCGAAACGACTGCGTGTTGCCCGTTCGGGTGTGGACGGAAAAATCGTAAGTCGGAATTTCAATGGGGTTGCCCTCGCTCAGACTTGCCACCTGCGCAATCAGCAACTCGTGCTCGAGGGCCGCCGGATCGTCAAAGTTGGAGCGGGCGCGCACTTCCAACGGCAGATGCGAGAGGTCGCGGTAATAGTGATCGAGTGCGAGCACTGGCGCCTGCAGGCATTCGGAAAGATGGCGGGCAAGGTAGCTCTTCCCCGCTCCCGACGGACCGGCAATGCCAATGAGATAAGATTTCCCAAACATGCGGCTCCAGTCTAGCGCAAGGGGGTCAGGTCGGGTTGACGGGAACCGTCCATTTTGAGAGAGAGTCCAGGCAGGCGTCGATCTTGGGCAACACGGCACGCAGCAGCGCCAGAAACTTGCCACGGACGCGCTCGCCTGTCTCCAGCACTTCGTCGTGATTGATCTTCTCGCCGCTCATTCCAGCAGCCATGTTGGTGACGCACGAAATGGCCAGGACCTCGACGCCCATGTGGCGGGCCGCGATCACTTCGGGCACGGTTGACATGCCCACGAGGTCGGCGCCAATGGTACGCAAGTAGCGGATCTCCGCCGGAGTCTCGTAGCTTGGTCCCAGCATCGCTGCGTAAATGCCCTCGTAGATGTAGCCGCCCAAGCGGTCGGCTTCCTCGAGGACAAACTTGCGGAACTGCGGACTGTAGGCATCCGTCATGTCGGGAAATCTTGGACCGAAGCGTTCTTCGTTGGGGCCGGCCAGCGGATTCTGTCCCTGCAGGTTGATATGGTCGCGAATCACGACCAGCGCGCCTCGTCCATAGTTGGGGTTGATACCGCCAGCGGCATTAGTGAGCACGACAGCGTTGATGCCCATGCAGGCGAATACTCGTACCGGGAACGCGACTTGCTGCGCTAGGTAGCCCTCGTAGAGATGAGCCCGCCCCTGCATGGCGGCGATGCCGACTCCTTCCACCATTCCAAGCACGAGTTTGCCGGCGTGTCCGGTCGCGGTGCTATGGGGAAAAAATGGAATTTCCGCGTAGGGGATGCGGACTGCGTCTTGCAGTTCGTCGGCGAAACCGCCCAGTCCGGAACCAAGCACCAGGGCAATCCGAGGACGAAGACTGGTTCTCGCCAGAATGAACTGCGCAGCCTGCACTGCAGCCACGAGTTGGTCGGCACTCGATGTCTCAGTCATGCCGGATTCATTTCCCGACTTCTTCCAGATATTTCTCGACTTCCAGTGCGGCCATACAACCGGTTCCTGCGGCGGTCACGGCCTGGCGGTAGTGGCGGTCGGCCACGTCTCCGGAAACAAACACGCCGGGTGCCTTTGTGCAGACGTGCCCATCCGAAGGAAGCAGGTAGCCTTCACCATCGCGAGCCAGTTGGTCGCCGACAAAACCTGCGTTCGGAATGTGTCCGATGCCGAGGAACATGGCACTGGTGGGGAAATCCCACTGTTCGCCGGTCTTTACGTTGCGCAACCGAAGTCCAGTGACCTCTTTCTTGCTGACGTCGTACACGTCGTCAACCACGGTGTCGGTCAGGAACTCGATCTTTTCGTGCAGGCGGGCGCGGTCGATCATGATCTTCGATGCGCGAAATTCGCTGCGGCGATGAATGAGGGTGACCTTTGAGGCAAACCGCGTGAGGAAGAGCGCCTCTTCCATGGCGGAGTCGCCACCGCCGATGACCGCGATCTCCTTCCCCGAAAAGAAAAACCCGTCACAAGTAGCGCACGATGAGACTCCGTGTCCAATCAGGGCTTTCTCGTTCGGCAGGTCCAGCCAGCGCGCCGAAGCACCGCTGGCGATGATCAATGCGCGCGTCAGCAGGGTTTCGCGACCCAGACTCACTTCGATGGGATTGGTGCCGAGCCCCTCAGACTTCTGGCTCAGATCTACGCTGGCCACATGGCCGGTCCTAAACTCCGTGCCAAAGCGCGCAGCCTGCTGGCGCATGTTCTCGATGAGCTCCGGCCCCTGTATCCCTTCAGGAAAGCCGGGGAAATTTTCGACCAAAGTGGTGATTGCCAGTTGTCCTCCGGGCTCATGCCCATCGATAACCAGCGGGGACAGGTTGGCGCGGGCGGCATAGATGGCGGCGGTCAGCCCCGAACATCCGGAGCCGATGATGATGACGTTGCGAACGTTGTCGGTCATAGAAGTAGAAATAGATTCAGCGAAGCACAGTAAAGATGCGGGAGCGACGATTTCACTCTGGCAGAAAGCAACAAGCGCTTGCAGTGCAACCAGTTGAGCGCAAAACTAACGCCCTCTGGATTCTAACAAGCACCACGTTGCATCGGGCGGTAAAATCAACGGCATGGCAAAGCTCATATTGGTGTACGGAATGCGTCTGCTACCTTCGGATGAACTGGAAGAGGTGGGCGAGGCTCAGGTGAAGCTGAAGAACGGCCGCGAGTCCGCCGTCACCCTTCATATTATCGAGGGATCGAAGGATGAGATCGAAAAGCAACTGCGCACGAGCATCGACGCGTTCTTTGATCTCTATCCGGAAATCTAACATCGGTCGGCCACTCCCACGCACCGAAATTGTGCCCCAAGGCTGTGCAATTTACTAGCTCTGGGGAACGTTACTATCCGGGAAACCGTACTTAGAGGCAAGTGACGCCCACGGCGTCACAGCTATAATCCGCTAACAACTGAAATTGAACGAAGGCAGTCCGTGATTGAGCTTCCGAACCCGACAAAAGTACGACTCGCGCTGAGGCGGACATTGCGTCCTACCAGCAAGTTGGGAAAGACAACGCTGTGGTTCGGCGGCCTCGCGGCCGTGTTGCAACTGTGGAGGTGGATCGCTCACGCCCAGGGCGGCACCATGTTGAGTGTGTGGACTGCGCTCATCACGTACGTTTTTGTTTTCTGCCTGGTGTTACGGGGCATGCGATGGACGCGCCAGAGACTGATGTGGCGGCTGCGCAATCGACTCATCGTTACGTATGTCTTTATCGGTGTCATTCCCATCGTGCTTTTGATCTCGATGGTGCTGCTGGCGGGTTATCTCTTCGCCGGACAATTTGCCACTTATATTGCGCTGGCCGATCTGGACAACGAGCTGCAACATTTGGCCGCGGTCAACAACGCGCTGGCGGAGCAATTCCGCTCTCTGACCGTGATGGGCAAGCTGACACCGCAGTTGGCCGCCGAAATTGCGAGTTCGTCAGACGACAGCTTGAGGCAGCGCACGTTGACCGTGATCGAGGGCGACAAGGGATTTATGATCGAGCCGGGAGGCAAGATCACGGAGGTCCAACTGAAGCTGCCGGACACTGCAAAGCACGGCATCAATCGCTTCGTCATGGACCGCGGCCGGCTTCATCTGCGAACCGTCAAGCGAATCGAGGCTGGCCCGCGCACCATAGTTATCCTGTCGAACCTGCCGATCACAACCGAATTACTGCAGCGCGCGGCACACGTGGGATCAGTCGGCCTCTATCCGCCAGACCAGGACATTCATACGGACCAACCCGCCCCGTTGTCGTCGCAAAAGAAGACAGAGTCGGCTGACAGTTTTGCACCTCCCAAATCACTGGCGAGAAAGAGCGCTAAAAGTGCGGCCCAGGACATTGAGGCAGGCCGGGTAGCGCCCGCAGCATCGCGGTTTGATCCGGAGTTTCGCTGGTGGACGCCGTTCAACATCGTGGACTGGGAAAGCGGCAAGGAGGTAACGGGTGTCATTGTTGTCGGCACGCGGCCGTCGATGCTGTACAACGTGCTGTTCGGCAACCTCAACACCAAGGCTGGAATTTTCATTCAAGTCCTGCTGGTGGGCATTGCCTTTTTTTTGGGGGTAATCGAACTGATTGCGCTGTTTATCGGCGTGCGCCTCAGTCGTAGCATGACCAAATCGGTGGCCGAACTTTATACCGCGACCCAGCATGTGAATCGCGGCGACCTGAGTCACCGCATCGAGGTGAAGAGCCATGATCAAATGGCGGCGCTCGAGGAGTCGTTCAACTCCATGACGGCCTCCCTGGCTGGCTTGATCGCCGAGCAGAAGGAGAAACAGCGGCTCGAAGGCGAACTGACCATTGCTCATGAAGTTCAGGAATTGCTGTTTCCCCGGCAAATCTCGGACCTTTCGACACTGGAAGTGCATGGAGTGTGCCGCCCCGCGCGCACCGTGAGCGGCGATTACTACGACTTCATTCCCTTGCACGACGATCGCCTGGTGCTGGCCGTGGGTGACATCAGCGGCAAGGGTATTTCAGCGGCACTGCTGATGGCGACGGTGCACGCGTTCGTTCGTGCCTACTCGCTCGAGCCTGATCTGGCACTCGCTGGCGTGGCGACTGTGGGCGGCGGAACCACCGGAGATCTGCAGTTGTACTATCGCGGAGACGGCAATCGTGACAGTCGTCTTTCTCCCGGAATGTTAATGGCCACGCTGAATTACCAGCTCTATCGCAGCACGCCTGAGGCGAAGTACGCGACCATGTTCCTGGGTAGCTATGACGCTGGAGCGCGGATGCTGACCTACTCCAACGCCGGACATCTGCCTCCCTACGTGATTGGAGGCGATGGCCGTGCAACGCAACTGGACACCTCCGGAACCGTAGTCGGCCTGTTCGATGGCATGAGCTATGAAGAGTCGCGCATACCGATGCATCCCGGAGACATCTTTGTCGCGTTCAGTGACGGTGTCACGGAGCCCGAAAATGAGTTCGGCGAGTTCGGCGAAGAGCGCCTGGTCGACTTGATTCGACTCCATCGCGACCAGCCGCTGTCGCGCATCAGCGACGTGGTGACGGGAGCGGTCGCCGATTGGATCGGTGGCAACGAACAGCCCGATGACGTCACCCTCGTGCTGGCGCGGGCTCGTTGACATCAAGATCTACTTCACATTGAGCGGGAAAATGATACTTCCCATCCGTCCGGTCTGGTTGTCGCGGACCAGGAACCGTACTGTGGATTCGCCAGGTGAAGCCTCAAACGAACGCTTGAGCTGGAAACCCAATTCCTTGATTTGCGCCACTGCTTCGGGCGGAAACTTTCCGCCTGCGCCCTCGTTCATGGCGCCAACTTTGTC
>Ga0208478_1000017_pt1 | contig 80622 bp, 87 predicted proteins | sample NGESurdeep072012_5_FD_184462 | JGI IMG/M metagenome (GOLD analysis project Ga0208478, IMG submission 184462) | Arctic peat soil microbial communities from Barrow, Alaska - NGEE Surface sample 415-2 deep-072012 (SPAdes) | ecosystem: Environmental > Terrestrial > Soil > Wetlands > Peat ...
AGGGCCAAATTACCGCCGGCAAAATGGTTGGAAGGGCCATGAAGAACAAATTCGAAAACGTCTGGACTTGCCGCAGCTTGGTTCAGTCATGGTTTCTGGAGGTCGCCCGTATACTAGAAAGTGGTGTAGCACAAATCAGTCGTTGGAGTGCCTATGCCCATCTGTCCACCCCGGGACCAGTCCACCGGTTCAGACACAACTTCCCGCCGTTGCTGGTTCCTTAGTCCGCCTAATCCCGAAATCGATGCGGGCCATCGCGCAATCAATGTGACTCTGCTGATCCAGTTGCGTCCGGTAACCGGCCGGTCCCGTTAGTACTCACTGCCGTTAGAGGCCCAATCCCGGATCCAGACCGAACAGGCTCTTCGCGCAGCCGTCCGGAGCTAAGTGGTTTGCCCGATTCCTTCCTACTGTCTGCACGCGCAAACTGAAGCTCGATGGTGATGGCGTATCAAATCGCAGCCGAAATCCTGACCGCTGTCCCAGGGCGCTGCGGGTTAACACCATGCGAGTACTCGGGGTAAGGCAACGTCCAGTCTCCTGGCTCCGCATCAATTTGCCGTCGACCGATGACACGCCCAGAGTTTTCGTGAAGTGACGGGCGAATGCTCGCGATCCGCAGGCACCGCTGCCGCCCTTTTCCAGAGCGGTCAAGACATGGGATACGACAAACCGTCGATCTACAAAATTGAGTTAAGCGAGGTAAAGGTGTGAAAACCAACAACCAGCAGTACAACTCTTTCGATTTCGTTGACCAGCCGAATGCCAAGCCCCTTAAGAAATCTCCCCAAGTGCGCAACCCGGCAATCGGGCAGCAGGACGCACCCACCGAAACTCCGATTGCAGTTGGGCGAATCAAACTGGATCCCATGCTTACGACAGAACAGGCCGCAGCGATCCTCCGTGTTCCGCCCGACACCATGAAGAAATGGCGCCAGCGTCCAGGCAAAGGGCCGGAGTTCGTTCGGTATCCCGGCGGTGCGATCCGGTACCGGCTCAGCAGGATCATGAAGTTCCTCGAGGACTGCACGGTCCAGCCGTAACCGGCGCCCGCCTTTCAATCCAATCGGACGCCAAGCCTGTGGCGACAAAACCCTTAATTTGCATCTGAACGCCAGGACACCTGGAATCTGGCCGCAGTCTTGAGCTCGTGTCCTCCGTCCCCGGCGCCGTTGCGATCCCATTCAGGGCGTTCAACACCCAAGATGCGACAGACTGCGGTCCCCGAATTACATCCTGCGAGTCGAAATCATGAGAATCAATAGACCACGTTTCGCATACTTCCTCAGACCCCCGTGGAACGATTCAATGGTGCGGATCAAGAACTGGGACGCTGACCAGAAGTTCGAAGTTATTGGTCAGAACCACCCCACCTCCGGAAATTCCAGACGCAAAGCACCAAGGCATTTCGGCTAGGTCGGACGGAGCCCGTAACAACCGAAGCACGGCAGTTCATTTCAGCAATTCACAACTTAATAATGAGGACAGACAATGAAAGAATTTCTTACAGAATTAGAACTCTCGGACATGATTGCAGTCCCGAGAAGCACGCTGCGGTGGCGCCGCTTTATTGGACTCGGCCCGGCATACATCAAGATCGGACGAAGCGTTCGATATCCCATCAAGGCTGTGCGAGAATTCATCGAGAGCAACATCCACATTCCCGCCACGCTGGCCGCTGTGGAGGAATGAAATGGCGCTCTTTCAGAAGGACAACGGCATCTGGTACTACGACTTTTACGTCGGTAACCGCCGGTACAGAAAAAGTGCCGGCACGAAGTCGAAGTCGAAGGCAACTAAGATCGAAGCCGTTGCGTTTGCCAGAGCTCAGGAGTTGGGGGCGCAGCCATTTACGGCTAAGGCTCCCCGACTGCTTGACTTTGGTGAGAAACGTTTTCTGCCTTGGGTCAATGAGGCCCGGAGCCTGAAACTCGGATCACGCCGCTACTACCTTTACGGGTGGGAGTTGTTGAAGCGGACCTCAATCATGAATATGGCTATCGACCGTATCGGCAGCGAGATCATAGACCGTTTGACTCTGTCTGGAATCAAGCGGAAGGAGATCTCTCCGTCGTACCGGAACCAGGCGCTTCGGACTCTGGCCCGCGCGCTGCATCTGGCAGTCGAGTGGAAAGTCATGCACGAGGCGCCGCGCATCCACCTGGAAGAGGAGAACGAGCGCGAGGAACTGATAACCCCGGGACGCGAGCGACTACTTTTGCAGTACGCGGGTAAGACTCTGCGGGCTGTGATCGTCATGGTTCAAGATACGGGCGGACGGCCGGACGAAATCTTTCGCCTGCGGGTGGAGGACATTGACTGGGAACACCTGCATATCTTAAATCGCTACGGCAAGACGAAGAAGTCGAGGCGGTACCTGCCGATCAGTGATCGCATGGTCCCAGAGCTTAAGCGGCTGGCGGGCAGCCGCACTGAAGGGTGGCTCTTTCTGAGCGACTCCAAGTGCGGACACCTGACGACCGTCTCCAAGATGTTCGCCATCGCCCGCGAACGCGCGGGGCTGCCAAAGAGTGTCGTGCTCTACTCGGCCCGGCACACGTTTTGGTACGGATGTGTTGCAGGGCACGAAGAACCCTGCCGTGACCATGGACGTTATGGGACACACCAACCCAAAGATGATGATGCGTTACCAGCATCCTGAATACACAGAGGCGGCGCGTAAAGCCATCAATCAGCGGAATGAAGGCAATGGGTTTGGGCCAACTTTTGGGCCAAGTTCAAAACCGGGCGCTCGAGAGAGCGCCTAAGTGCTTTGGAATCTGGAGCCGACGATCGGACTTGAACCGATGACCTGTCGATTACGAATCGACTGCTCTACCAACTGAGCTACGTCGGCCTCGTCTCGATTGTAAATGCAGTTCGAGGCACGGTAAAGCGAGGTTAAGTCCCGGTTTTCCACCGTTGTGCGCTCAATTGACACTTGCGCAAGCTGGCAAGTACGCCGATAATCTGAGTATAGCTCCGGGGCCACTACGGGCTTACATGAATCGATTTTGTCGAGCTGACGTACTGCGGATTCTGCACATCACCGCCAGGCAGTTATCTGGCTGGCAACGCGCCGGTTTGGCCCCAATTTCCGACGAGTTCTCCTTCTTCGACCTCATTCAACTGAAAAAAGTGCGCGATCTACGCGCCAAGCGGGTGCGCTCGGCGGTGATTCTCGAGTCGCTGGTCGCCATGCGGAAGCAAGTCGTCGGGATGGAGAATCCGCTGCTCGAAGCCAGTGCTTTCACCATTGGAAATCGGGTTGCCTTTCGCCACGAGGGTCTGTCGGTCGAGCCAGTTGGCGGACAGTACGTGATGGAATACGAGCCGATGGGCGCCGTCGTCTCCGCCAAGATCAGGCCTATTGCCCGGACTGACTCCGCCGCCGATTGGTTTGTCCGTGGAGTCGCGCTCGAAGAACATCCCAGCACCCACGATGAGGCCATCGAAACCTACCTCCGGGTGCTGCAGTTCGATCCCAATCACGCTGCCGCGCACATCAATCTGGGTACGCTCTATTACAATCGGCAGGATTTTCCGTCCGCCGAGAAGCACTACCGCCTCGCGATTGAATCCGATCCGCGCTACGCCCTGGCATATTTCGATCTGGGCAACGTGCTCGACGAGACCGGGCGGATCGACGATGCCATCTCGGCATACAGAACCGCTATCCAGCTAGCTCCAACCTACGCTGACGCGCACTACAACCTTGCGCTCGCCCATGAACGTCAGCGTCAGCCTCGCCGGGCATTACAGCACTGGAAGACCTACGCGCGTCTCGACCGGATGGGACCGTGGTCGGTACATGCCCGCAACCAGATTGCGCGAATTCTGGAAGGCGACAAACTTAAGATGGTCTTCCGCCGCCAGAAGTAATTCCCCACTGCTTTATCTAGTCGCTCTTTGTTTCACTCTCCAGGCTCATATTGACCGTCCCCGAGCGGACGAATTGCACTTGGGGGCGGGGCTCAAGCCACGCCCTAGTGAGCGGCACTACTGCTCCTGATCCACCGCGCGATATCGTTGATCACATCTTCGGAAACGTTCCCTGCCACCGAGTAGTCCTCCGGACTGGCGGCACCTGATCCGGTGCCGGGCATGAACAGATGGGTGTAAGCGGGATAGAACTTCAACGTCGCGCGCGGGTCGTCGGACAGGGCCTTCTTCCACACGTCGAAGTCGGCGTTCGTGACCTGGTAGTCTCTGCCGCCCTGCAACACCAGTATCGGAATCTTGAGACTGGCCGCGACCTTGCCTGGGTCGTAACTCCGCAAATCTAGAAAATAGGATCCCGGGATGGGAGAGCCAAAGAAATCGACCACCGCGTCAGGCTTCAGCGCTGGGCTCTCCACTTGGGCTGCGATGGCTTCGGCCATCTCGATCTGTTTCTGGTCTTCCGGGGTTTGAGTGCCGGAAAGGCCAGCGATGTACTTGACCTGCTCCACTACCACTTTTCCCAGCGATCGCGCGGTGCCTGCCAGGATGATGATTCCCGCCACCTGGGGATCTTCGACAGCAATGCGGGGCGCCAACATTCCTCCCAGGCTGTGACCGAGGACGTAAATCTGCTTCTTGTTGACCTCAGGCATCTTGGCCAGCAGGGCCACGGCGGCTATTGCATCGTCGGTGATTTCATCTTTAACCGTGAACGGCGCATCGGACTTGGAGTCGGCACCGTATTGTTTGGTGCGTTTGACATAGCGCAGCACGGCAATGTTCTGGCTGGCCAGTCCATCGGCCAAGTCTTTGAACGGCTTGTTCGGGCCGATGGTTTCATCCTGGTCTTGCGGTCCCGATCCTTGAATCAAAACCACGGCTGGAACGGCGGTCTTGGTACTCGGCAGACTCAGAGTGCCCGGTAGTTCCCATCGCCCGCTGACAATCGTGGTTTCGCGTTCATGGAATAAGTCAGGCTTCGCGTAACTGGGGGCGGTCCATTCGGCGGCGGTTGGCCCTCCAGGCGAGTTGGACGCTGGCTCGAAAAACAGACCCTTCACCTGACCCTGGGCGTCCATGAAAATCTTGGCGTCAAGCGTCGCGCGTTCGAACTCGCACCTGATGATCGCGGCATGTAACCCTTGCCTCTCCGTCACGCGGGTGCTGACGATGCTCTTAAACGCCCCCGCCTGGCCCAGCAACGAGTCCCAAACTTCTGGAACCTTAGTTGCTGGCAACGCTGCTTTCATCTGCGCGTCAAACTGCGCTTCCGCCTGGTCGAACTGGCGCGCGACCAGCTGGTTAATCAGCCCTTTGCCAATGGCCTCGAAATCCTGGGCTTGCAGGAACGGTGTGAAACAAGATGCCAACAGGATTAGGACGGGCACGACCTTGCGAAGTGTCTTCATAGGAATGCTTTCCAAGGGCAATGAACCCCAAACTCATACTACCGCGCCGACGGTCCAGTAACACGTCCGGAAATCGTTCATGACACGACGGTCTGGTGAAACCCGAAATCAGCAATGGCTCCTGATATCACCCTCGAGCGTCCTGAGCGGTGCTAGAATCGAGGGTTTTGTAACTCCGCTTTGAGGACCTATGCCATGTCAGATATCACAGCAATGGACACACCGCCCGCTCCGCTGGTCGTGCTGACCGAAGACGAAACGCTCTTCCGCGACACCATTCGGCAATTTGCCGACGAAACGGTGCGCCCCCACGTCAAGGAGATGGACGAGAAGGGCGTATTTGAGCCCTCCCTGATTCGCAACTTCTTTGAATTGGGACTGATGGGCATCGAGGTTCCCGAACCATATGGCGGCGGCGGCGGCACGTTCTTTGAAGCCATTCTTGCTGTGGAAGAGTTGTCGCGCGTCGATGCCTCGGTTGGCGTGATCGTCGATGTTCAGAACACGCTGGTGAACAACGCACTCATGCGCTGGACGACCGAAGACCAGAAGAAACGCTACCTGCCGCGCATGTGCTCTGACACTGTAGGAGCCTATGCGCTCAGCGAAGCCAACTCGGGCTCCGACGCCTTCGCGCTGCAGACCCGCGCCGAACTGAAAGGCGACGAGTACATCCTCAACGGTCAGAAGCTCTGGATCACCAACGCCAAGGAGGCGGGCGTCTTCATTCTGCTGGCGACGGTCGATCCCTCGGCCGGCTACAAGGGCATCACAGCGTTCATCGTGGAAAAGCACTTCCCCGGCTTCAGCGTCGGAAAGAAAGAAGACAAGCTGGGCATCCGCGCCTCCAGCACTTGCGAGTTGGTTCTGGTGGACTGCCGCGTGCCCACAGCCAATGTACTGGGTGAAGTCGGCAAGGGCTACAAGATCGCCATCGAGACCTTGAACGAAGGCCGCATCGGCATCGGCGCGCAAATGCTGGGGCTGGCCCGCGGCGCGTGGGAGTTCGCCGTCAAGTATGCCCAGGAGCGCAAGCAGTTTGGCCGCGCCATCTCCGAGTTCCAGGGCATCCAGTTCCAGATCGCGCAAATGGCGACCGAAATCGAAGCCGCCCGCATGTTGCTCTACAACTGCGCGCGCATGAAAGATGCCGGCATGAACTTCGTGAAAGAAGCTGCCATGACCAAGCTATTCAGTTCACAAGTAGCGGAGCGCGTAGCTTCGCTCTGCGTCGAGATTTACGGTGGTTATGGATTCACCAAGGACTATCCGGTGGAGAAGTACTTCCGCGACTCCAAGATCGGCAAGATCTATGAGGGCACATCGAACATGCAGTTGCAAACCATTGCCAAGTTGGTCATGGGCAAGTAGGAAAGGCTCGCCATGCTCGCATCCGAGAACATTATCGGCTTCGTGCCGATTACTGACGCTGCTCGCGCAAAGTCGTTCTACGCGGAGAAGCTTGGGCTCAAGTTCGTCAGTGAGGATTCCTTCGCTGTCGTATTTGATGCGAACGGCACCATGCTTCGCCTCACGAGGGTGCACGAGCTCAAGCCGCAGGCATTCACAATCCTTGGCTGGCAGGTGTCAGACATCGTGGCGACGGTGCAGCGGCTTCAAGCGGCTGGAGTGACTTTCGAGCGCTACGGCGGATTCATTCAGCAGGACGAACTTGGCATCTGGAATGCGCCCGGTGGCACCCGCGTGGGGTGGTTCAAAGATCCGGACGGCAATACCCTTAGCGTTTCTCAACACTGATCACTCGACGAAGCGCAAGGTCCCAAACCGCTCGGGCACATGGAAGTTCGGCTCTGGCGTGCCGGTCGTCTGCCAGGCTCCATAGAAGCGTTTTGGATCGGCCGCCTCGCAGCGAAAGAAATTCACTCGCCACGGCTGCGCAGGATCGAAGCGCGGGGTCAGCGCGACCATAGGAATCGCGAGATCGGCGAGCCACTCGCGTTTGACTTCATCCATCGTTACCACGCTTCGCATGCCGCTGGTGATGTGCCGGAGTCCCTGCGGCGTGATCTCGAGGTCGAGCCACTGCCCGTTCGGGCTGACCTCGAACTCCATATAGTTCTTCTCTCCAAAGCGATCGGCTTGCAGAAAGACTTCCGCCACATCGCGGTCCCAAAGTTCATGCCGGCGCCCGTTCCCGCCAGCGTCCGCAAAAACCTGGATCGCGTGGTAGCGGCAGCGAAAACGCAAATAGAGCTCGAATTCAGTCCATAGAACCCGAACTTCCGTTTGCCGCTGGGGATCTTCGTTCATTCCCTGCCAGTCGTGGCAAAAGCAAACAGGAGTCGCTCGCGCCCAATCGCCTTCAAAAGGAAAACCGTTCGTGCCAACCTGCCGGCTGAGACGAACGGCTGTAACTTCCGGTCTGGACGCGGACAACGGCTAGTCCACCTCGTGCTTGGCAGTGTACCCGTCGCGCGCGATGATCTGGTATTTCACGTCGCGGTTCTTCTCGTCTTTTACCAGGAGCGGCTTGTCGTCCGGGCCCACGAGTTCGACTTTCAGCTTGCGATATGTGCCGTCCTGCTTGGGATTGGAGGATTGATACGTGATGGTGTACTGGTTTCGAATGGACTGCGCTATCTCTTTGAAGTCCTCCGGCAGTTCGCCCATGAAGCGGGGCGCATACCAGTGTCCACCGGTCAATTGGGCGAAGGTCTTCATCTGGTTGTCGGCTACCAGGTAGTCCATGTTGGCGGCGGAGAACTCAGGATTGTTTCCGTACCTTCCCTCCATCATGACCCGCAGCGCCGCTCCGGTCGTGATGGCGTAAATGGTTACGTTCGGACTGGTCTTGACCTTCTTCAATATCTTGTCATAGGTCATGTGACTCATGGTGTCACGGCCACTGGCCACGATCACCAGCTCTTTGTGGCCGGGAATGCGCTCCAAACGATCCAGCGTGTCATACATCGCGTCCCACAGGTTGGTCTCGCTGAAGGACGGAATCCGCAAGGTGTTCAGAGCGCCAAAAATTGCCTGCTTGTCCTGGGTGAAATCCACCAGGATATGGGACTTCATATCGAACTCGACCACGGCAACCCAATCGATCGGCTTCAGGTTGGAAGCGAACATGTAAGAGGCATTCATCGCGTCGTACATGAAGTTGTAGTTAGTGGAGGCAAACTCCACCAGCAGCACCGCCGTGATTGGCGCCTCGCTCTGAGTTACCGTCTGGATCTTCTGCGGAACGCCGTCCTCCCAGACCTTGAAGTGCTCTTTCGCGACGTTCGGCGGCAACGCCATGGGCCTGCCGTCCTTCATCACGACGCGCGCGTCCACCGTAACCACCGGGACGTCTACGTGCAACGAGTATTCCGGAATGTCGGCCTGTTTCTTCGGCTTCGGAGGGGCAGGAGTGTCGTCCGTTGAATCCTTTTTCTTGGGCACCGCCATGGGGCCCACTTCGCCGCCGGGCCCGCCAGCCTCGTCAGGAACCTGGTCCGGCTTCTGAGCAGCCTGGCTTTGCGAGGACGACTGGTTGCCCGTTGCCTGCGCGTTGCCCGGGGCGGCCAGCCACAATACGCAGACGATAACGGCGAGAATTCCAGTGATCACGGCGCCTACGATAAAGGGGGAATTGCCGTCGTTTTCCATTTGTTTCTTACGATACATCGAACGCCTCATCGGCATAATTCTCTGCTAGTATAACTGCACCTTCAGCCTCTATGATCCGGCGCAACTGCACTCTTCAGACGTATTGAACCCTAAGACGTCTAAACAGTCGCGGGGATTACAGGTGCGGGTCTGTCCCTCTGGTCGCGTCCTGCTTGGTTGGAACGCGTGGGATTTCCTGCCTTAGCGCGGCATTCGCGCTTTAAGTGTTGAGGTCAGGATGGCCGTAATGCGTAGCGTTATTTCGTCGGCTCTGCTTTGTCTCATATCGGTGGCCGCTACGGCTGCCGATCTCCGACCCAAAGTCCAGATCATGCCCGAAAGCCAGGTGAAAGCCGGAATGCACGGTGTGGCCTACACCGTTTTTGAGGGAGTCAAGCCGGAAGCGATCGACGTCGAGATCCTAGGCGTGCTGCGCAACATGGCCGGTCCCAAGTCAGACGTCATTCTAGCGCGCTTGCACGGCGCCAAGGTGGAATACACCGGCGTCGTCGCGGGCATGAGCGGCAGCCCGGTTTACGTCGATGGCAAGCTCGTCGGGGCGATTGCATATCGCATCGGCGAGTTTTCCAAGGAGCCCATCGCTGGAATCACCCCAGCGGCTTCGATGATGGAAATCAACGAACTGGACAAGACGCCTTCGGCCGACATGGAGGCGGCGAAAGCCGGTGCTGAATTTGCTGCCAGCCACACTACCGGGCCCGGAATGTCCGTCTCGACAGGTCAGCCAGACGCGAGTTACGCCAACCTTCTTAAGCCGATCGAAACCCCTCTGGTCTTCAGCGGATTCAGCGAAGGCACCATCCGAATGTTCTCGCAGCAGTTCGCCACCGCCGGTGTGGTGCCTGTCATGGGCGCCGGATCGGTCAGCGACGACAAACAGCCCGAGCCACTCGAGCCCGGATCAGCCGTCAGCGCCATCCTGGTACAGGGTGACATGAGCATCGCCGGCACCTGCACCGTGACCTATCTCGACGCAACAAATCTGTTGGCCTGCGGACATCCGCTGTTGCAGTCCGGAAACGTTGACATGCCGATGACCAAGGCGACAGTGCTGGCGACCTTGGCCTCGCCCGCTAATTCCTTCAAAATCGTCAATACCACCGAATCCGTCGGATCGTTTGTGCAGGACCGCCGCACCGGCATCATGGGCCGTTTTGATCGCGCGCCCCACATGATTCCGGTCACCCTGACCTTCCACGGCACCGCGCACGCCAAGCAGTTTCATTACCAGGTGCTCAACAACGCGAAGATCACTCCAACGGCGATGATGGCCACGGTCTTCAACGCGCTCCAGGGCATGAACGAGTACGGCGAAGATACGACGTATCGGCTGACCGGGAATATCTCGGTGCAGGGCTACCCCAAGCTGGACGTGCAGAACATGTATGCGCCGGTCGATGGCAGCACTCCTACGGCCTATGGAATCGCGGTTTCGATCGGCGATCGCTTCGGACGCATCTACGAGAATCCTTACGAGACGCCGACCATCGAAGGCGTGGAGCTGAATTTCGAGCTCGTACCCGAACGGCGCTCGGCGCGGTTGGAGAACGCTCGCACTGACGTTACCGAAGCGCGGCCTGGCGATACCATAACCATCGAAACGCTGCTTCGTCCGTACCGCGGCGACAGCCTGGTGCGGCAGATTGCCGTGAAAATTCCTTCGTCCGCGCCGAAAGGCACTCTGCGAATTCTGGTGAGCGACGGCGAGACTCTCGACAAGCTGCGGCGTGTCCCACCAACCCTGAGCCGCCGGCTCCCCCTGGCCTCGACCATCGCTCTCTTGAATAAAGAGCACACCAACTCGCAGGTTTACGTCTCGCTGCTCGAAGCCAATCCACAGGCCATGGTCAACGACAAGGTGATGCCGACGTTACCACTCTCCGTCATGAACGTCATGGATGGGATGCGCGGCACGCAGGACATGGTCGTGGTAGGCGAATCCGCCACCAGTGAGGCCTCGGCTCCCGTGGATTACGTTGTCTCCGGCGCGCAGATCATCACGCTGAACATCAAGTGAAAACTGCCAGCAGGCTGAGGCATCATTGCGATTCGGGGCTGGCGATCGCTGTGCTACGCTAGCTTCATCCCCGCGAATACGGCCATTCAGGAATCCTAATGAGATCTTTTCGAGTGCTGCTCTTCTGCCTGTTGCTGGTTGCAGTGGGACTGGCGGAGGGCACGCGCACCTGGCAACAAACCAAGTACGACGAGTTTGAAAAGGGAATAGCCCGTGGAGTCGCCATCAATAGTGACGGCAGCCTGTCGCTGGCGCCGTCGTTCAGCGTGCTCTATACCTCGCCCTCAGCTTATTTGTGGGACCTCGCCTCCGACGCTGCAGGCAACATTTATGCTGCCGCTGGATCGCCCGCTCGCGTGTACAAGATCACACCCGAAGGCAAAGCGAGCATTATTCTCGCGCCTCAGGAATTGCAGGTGCAGGCATTGGCGATTGATGGTAACGGCGCGATCTACGCGGCTACATCGCCCGACGGCAAGGTGTACAAGATCGTGCGTGGCGGATCGGCTCCCGGCGGCTCACCCCAAGTAGCGCAAGAGAGTGGCAAGTCAGGTCAGTCCGGCGAGAATCCGCGGTCTGCGGTTGCGGTTGATCCCTCCTACAGCGCCAGCGTGTTTTTCGACCCAAAGAGCAAATACATTTGGACTCTTGCTCTCGACAAGCAGGGACGTCTCTATATTGGCACCGGTGATCGTGGCGAGATCTTCCGCGTGAACACGAACGGGACCGGCGCGGTGTTCTTCAAGAGCGACGAAGCCCAGATTCGGGTGCTGGACTTCGACATGTCGGGCAACCTGGTTGCCGGAACCGACGGCAGCGGCCTGATTTATCGTATTTCGCCGCAGGGTGAAGGCTTCGTGCTGTACAGCGCTCCGAAGAAGGAGATCACCGCGCTCGCGATCGATGCGCAGGGCAACATTTACGCTGCCGGGGCTGGCGATAAGCGGGCAGGAAGTCCTCTGCCTCAGCCCGCCGGTCCCACCGCCGCCGCCCCCGCGACAACGATTATTGTGCAGCAGAGCGCGACGCAAGCACCGGGCTCTGCGCCGGGCATCACAGCCATTCCGTTTCCCAACGTGATCAACGTCGGTGGCTCCGAGGTCTATCGCATTTCTCCCGACGGTTCGCCGAAGACAATCTGGTCCTCGAAAGAAGACCTGGTGTATGCGCTCGCTTTCGATCCGGCAGGCCGTCTGCTGGCAGGCACTGGCAACAGGGGAAAGATCTACGCCATCCACGACAACGACTACACCGACCTCTCCAAGGCCAGCGCCAATCAGGTGACGGCATTTGCGCGCGCGCCAAAGGGAGGGCTCTATGCCGCGACCAGCAATCTCGGCAAAGTTTTCGTGCTCGGCCCCGATCCTGTCGCTGAAGGCACCTACGAGAGCGACGTTTTCGACGCAAGGATATTCTCCAAGTGGGGGCGCGCGGAAGTTCGCGGCGCCGGCACCTTCGAGCTTTTCGCCCGCAGCGGCAACGTCGACAACCCCGACCGCAACTGGAGCCCGTGGAAGAACATTGATCTGGTCAAGGAGCTTCCCGCTGACGCGCCTTCCGCGCGATTCATCCAGTGGAAGGCGGTGTTGCATTCCGGCAATCCCGCGCCGGTGATCGACCAAGTCACCCTGAATTACCTTCCCAAGAACGTAGCTCCTGAGGTCGAGGAACTGGCCGTGCTGGTCGGGGCACGCGTGCCCTCCGCCACGCACACCAGTAACACAGCGTCCGAGAGCGCGGCTTACGATTCGCCCATCCCCACCATTCCTGACAAGCATTCGATCGCCGTGAAGTGGAAGGCCCGCGACGCCAACGACGATCAGTTGCTCTACAGCGTGTACTACCGTGGCGACGGCGAAGCACAGTGGAAGCTGCTGCGCGAAGACATCGAGGACCGCTACGTTAATCTCGAGGCCGATCTCTTCCCCGACGGCGGTTACACCATCCGGATAGTGGCTTCCGACGCGCCATCGCACTCACCCAACGACGCGCTGACTGGAGAAGACACGAGCAGCCGCTTTGAGGTGGACAATACCCCGCCGCACGTCGAGTTCGCGACGAGCCGGATCGAAGGCGGCAAGCTGCATCTGGTCTTTCGCGCTACGGATAGCTTCTCGCCCATTAGCCGCGCCGAATACTCCACTGACGCCAGCGACTGGCAGACCGCTGAGCCTGTGGGGCAAATCTCAGATTCCAAGATCGAGAGCTACGATCTTTCGGTTCCACTTCCTGTGCCCGCGCCGGGGAAGCAGAAGGATTCGGCGGTTGACGAGCACACCATCCTGATTCGCGTCTTCGACCGCTTCGAAAACGTTGGAGTCGCAAAATCCGTGATCAAAACGACGCCGACTGCTTCCTCGCACTAGAGTATTCAGGCCGCACTCTATGAGACTGCCCTACTATCTCGATATCGCCGGACTCCTGGTGTGCTCGGTGTATTGCACCATCCCTGTGTTCTGGTTGGTGTTTCATCCTTTCGTCGAGCGGTGGCGCCTGTACGGACGCAAGGCCTACGCTGCGGTCATGCCCGCTTGGGGAATCTTCATCGCGGCAGCCTTTGCGCTGGGTTGGCCGATCCGTCATATGCACTTGTACCAAAGCAGGATCTCGTGGGTCATGGGTGCGCTTTTCATTTTGGCGGCCCTGTCGATTTACCGGTCCGCATTTCAAGGTTTCGATCGGACGAAGGTTTCCGGTCTAGCTGAGCTTGAGCTTGGTCAGCAAGAGCAGAGACTGGTGATCACCGGGATTCGCACCCAGGTGCGGCACCCCATCTATCTCGGCCACCTCTGCGAAGTCATGGGCTGGACACTCGGCACCGGATCGGTTGCGCTCTGCGGCCTGTTGGTATTTGGGGTAATCACGGGCGCCATCATGATTCGCAAGGAAGATGCCGAATTGGAGGAGCGCTTCGGCGACGCCTATCGCCAGTATCGTGACAGTGTTCCTGCTCTGCTGCCGAAGTTTCCCGTATGACACGTCTACGCTGCGCGAAAGTCGCCGGCTGAAGAAGCGGGTAAAACAGATTCCTCGTGGGCTGAAGCCCACGGAATGACGAGGACAAAGCGCTTTTGCGGCACGGCTGAAGCGGTGCACTTTCACATCGGCTCACGCGCACTTCGCTACAATGACGTTTGGCCGATCCAAGACTGCGGCCGGAACTCCATTCGATGCAATTTGAACTTTTCGTTGCCGCGCGGTATCTCCGGGCCAAGCGCCGCCAAGCGGTCATCGGCATTATCACCGTGATCTCGATGGTGGGCGTCGCGGCTGGCGTCGCTTCGCTCATCATCGCGCTGGCCATCAACAATGGCTTTCGCCAGGACCTTCAGGACCGCCTGCTGGGCTCCACCTCCCACATCAACCTATTGCGCGTGGAAGCCGACGGAATTCGCAATTGGCAACCGCTGCTCTCCCAGTTAGAAAAGCAACCGCATGTAGTCGGGGGAGCTCCGGCAATTTACGAGCAGGTATTGATCTCGCGCGGAGCGCGCGCCCAAGGCGCCGTGCTCAAAGGCATCATTCCCTCCGAGGAGAATAAGGTCAGCGACCTGTTGAATTCTGTCAACGTGGGATCGTCCGCCGCGTTGTCCGCGGCACAGGCCCCGACGGCCAATCAAACTCCATCTGAGTCGGACGAGCTTAACCCTCTCTCGGCCCGCATCACTTCATCCTTAGCTCCCATCGTCCTCGGCAAAGATATGGCTGACCAGCTCGGTGCGACGGTGGGATCACTGGTCACGGTGACCAGTCCGCAAGGCGAGCTGACGCCCTTCGGTATTGTTCCCAAGTACGCGCGATTCAAAGTAGTAGGCATTTTCACCTCGGGCTTTTACGACTACGACAACACCTGGGCGTTCATCCGCCTGTCCGACGCACAACGCCTATTCGACCTCAGCGATGTGGTCTCCGTGCTCGAATTCAAGGTCGACAACATCTACCAAGCCGCCGAGATCGGCCGCCAACTGGAAGCCACGGCGGGCAAGGGATTCATGTCGACGAATTGGATGGAACAGAACCGCGCGCTTTTTCGCGCTTTGCGCCTCGAGAGAGTGGTCACTTTCATCACCATCGGGCTGATCGTGTTCGTCGCCGCGCTCAACATCCTTATTTCGCTGATCATGATGGTGATGGAAAAAACCCGCGACATCGCTGTGCTGGTATCCATGGGAGCCAAGAAGCGCCAGGTCCGTCGCATTTTCATGTATCAGGGATTGCTGATCGGCGTGATCGGCACCGTAATCGGGCTGGTCCTCGGATATTCGCTTTCCTGGGCGGCGGGGCACTATCACCTGCTTACACTCTCCGCCGAAGTTTACTCCATCGACTACGTGCCGTTCGCGCCGCGCCTCTGGGATGCCGTGCTCGTGTCCGTCGTCGCGATCGGCATTTCGTTCGTCGCCACCCTCTATCCATCATGGTCGGCAGCCCGAGTGTTGCCCGCCGAGGCCCTCCGATACGAATAGGCGACCAATTCTAACGTAATTCACTTTTCGGTTGGCCCCAAATGCGGCATAAGTGTCACTGACGCAATAGCACAGACCGTGTTCTAATTTAGGAACGCTGGTGACCCGTAACCGCCATTTTTCAGTGCGATGGTTGCGGCTCGTCAACTGCAATCTGAGACTTAGGGAGTATCTCTGCATCTAATGGAACAAGCTGAGTTGTTACGGGTGCAAGACCTGAAGAAGGTGTTTCGCTCAGGCAACTCGCAACTCGTTCTCTTTGAGAATTTGTCGTTTCAGGTGCGGACGGGCGAGATGCTAGCCATCGTGGGCGAATCAGGTGCCGGGAAGAGTACCTTACTGCACATCCTCGGGGTCCTTGATAGCGCTTCTGCGGGTGACGTATACTTCGCCAAACTCGATTTGGGAAGGCTCTCGGAGGAAGCTGCTGCCGAGTTCAGGGGACGAGAACTCGGATTCGTCTGGCAGTTTCATTACTTGCTTCCCGAGTTCACGGCAGTCGAGAACGTGGCCATGCCCTTGTTGATGCGAGGCGTAGCCGCACTGGAAGCAGAGCAACAAGCCCTGCACTGGTTGCAGGAGGTGGGGTTGGCAGACCGAGCCAGTCATCGGTCCGGCGAATTGTCTGGAGGAGAGCAGCAACGGGTAGCGCTGGCCCGTGCGCTGGTCACCAGACCAAAAATCCTGATGGCCGACGAGCCAACGGGAGACCTCGACAACCGTACAGCGGATGCGGTATTTGAATTGATCGCCAGGTTACATCGCGATTACCGGCTTACCTCGATTATCGTTACCCATAACCATGCGTTCGCGCGGCGTTGCGACCGCGTGCTTCATCTGGAGCGCGGCCGAATGGTCGAGGTGTCACCGCAATCGCTGTCTGCCTGATGCAACCGGCAGAGCAAGTGTGTGTTAGTAGTAATCGAGGTCCTCTAAACAAGGTCCTCATCATTCGGTCTCGGCAATTTTTCTGAGGCCGGCGGTCAGGGAAAAGGCAGCAACAGAAGGCTCGAGGGACTGGTAGATCGGGAATACGGGAAACGTCCCAAAGAGCTTTTGGAGGGGTCCAATGTTTGAACGGTACACGGAAAAGGCCCGGCGCGTCATTTTCTTCGCACGTTACGAAGCCAGCCAGTTTGGTTCTCCGTACATTGAGACGGAGCACTTGCTGCTGGGCCTTCTGCGCGAAGACAAGGCGCTCACCAATCGATTTCTACGGTCGCATGCTTCGGTTGAGTCCATCCGCAAGCAGATTGAGGCCCACACCACCATACGGGAAAAAGTATCGACCTCCGTTGACCTCCCCCTGAGCAACGAGTGTAAGCGAGTGCTGGCCTACGCCGCCGAGGAAGCCGAGCGCCTGTCGCACAAGCATATTGGCACCGAGCACCTGCTGCTGGGACTACTGCGCGAAGAGAAGTGCTTCGCCGCGGAGATCCTGCACGAGCGTGGGTTGCGCCTTTCGACCATTCGCGACGAACTGGCGCGCACCTCGCAGGAGAAGGCCCAGCCTTCGCAGCGCAATCGTGAGTCTTCCCTGCTGTCGGAGTTCTCGCGCGACCTGACCCAGTCCGCGATGGACAACCAGCTTGATCCGCTAGTCGGACGCGACAGCGAACTGGAGCGCGTGGTCCAGATCCTCTGCCGCCGCACCAAGAACAATCCTGTGCTCATCGGCGAACCAGGCGTGGGCAAGACCGCCATCGTGGAAGGCCTGGCGCAGCGCATTGCCGACGGCGAGGTGCCCTCGTTCCTGGCGGACAAGCGCATTCTGGCGCTCGATCTGTCGCTGATCGTTGCCGGCACCAAGTATCGCGGACAGTTCGAAGAGCGCCTTAAAACCATCATGAAGGAACTGATGGAATCTCAGAATTCCATCATCTTCATCGACGAGTTACACACACTGGTTGGGGCCGGTTCGGCGGAAGGCTCGCTCGACGCCGCCAACATCCTGAAGCCTGCTCTCTCGCGCGGCGAGATTCAGTGCATTGGCGCAACCACGCCGTCGGAGTTCCGCAAGTCGATCGAGAAGGACCGCTCCCTGGAACGCCGCTTCCAGGCCGTGAAGGTTCCGCCTCCCAACGAAGTTGACGCCGTGAAGATCCTGTTCGGCATCAAGGAGCGCTACGAGAAGTTTCACGCCGTCACCTACACCGACGACGCGATCAACATGTCGGTGTCGCACTCCAACCGCTACCTGCCGGACCGCTTCCTGCCCGACAAGGCCATTGATCTCATCGACGAGGCGGGAGCACGCGTGAAGTTGCGCCAGACTTCCCTGCCCGAGGACATTACCGAGGTGCAGAAGCGCATCAAGTTCATCGTGCACCGCATGGAAAACGCCATCGCAAACCACGAGTTTGAGAAGGCGCGTTTCTACTCCGACGAAGAACGCAAGGAGCGCGACAATCTGCGCGCCCTGCGCGAGAAGTATCACCTCGACGAATCCACCACCGGCGTAGTCGGCCGCGAAGACATCGAAGACGTGGTCTCGCGCTGGACGGGCGTGCCCATCGCTTCCATCAAGGAAGAAGAGAGCCAGAAGCTGCTGCGGATCGAAGAAGAACTGCACAAGCGGGTCATCTCTCAGGACCGCTCCATCTCGGCATTGGCTCGCGCTATTCGCCGGTCGCGCGCCGGTCTGAAGAGCCCGAACCGGCCCATCGGCTCGTTCCTTTTCCTCGGCCCCACCGGTGTCGGTAAGACCGAAGTCGCGCGCACCCTGGCGCAATTCATGTTCGGCAGTGAGAAATCGCTGGTGCGCTTCGACATGTCCGAGTACATGGAGAAGCACTCGGTCTCCAAGCTGATCGGTTCGCCTCCAGGCTACGTGGGTTACGAAGAGGGCGGCCAGTTGACCGAGCGCGTCAAGCGCGCCCCTTATTCCGTCGTGCTGCTCGACGAAGTGGAAAAGGCGCATCCTGACCTCTTCAACATCCTGTTGCAGGTGTTCGAAGACGGCCAGCTTACCGACGGACTCGGCAACACGGTGGACTTCAAGAATGCGATCATCATCATGACCTCAAACATCGGCGCGCGCCATCTGCAGAAGCGCACCGGCCTGGGCTTCCAGTCTGACGCCGAAGACATGGTTTCGGGCAAGGTCGAGGAGATGGTGCGGAGCGAAGTGAAGCGCACCTTCAACCCCGAATTCCTCAACCGTCTCGACGAGGTCATCATCTTCAACGCGCTGAGTGAGGCCGACCTCATCCAGATTGTCGAATTGATGGTGAACCAGCTCAACCAGAACCTGGCGCAGCGTGCCATCACGGTCACTGTGACCGAAGATGCCCGCAAGTGGATCCTCAATAAGACGGTCGTCGATCGCAGCTATGGTGCGCGTCCCCTGCGTCGCGCGCTGCAGAAGTATATCGAGGACCCGCTGTCGGAGGCGCTCATCCAGGGAACCTTCGAGCAGCGTCCGGCTTTCATCGAGGTTTATCTCGAAAGCGACCAACTGTTCTACCGCCCGGTCGGCGAAGAGAAGACCGAGGGTGTTCTGCTATACAGTGCACCGCTGATCTAGTCTGAGTTACAGAAACGAGCCGATGGGGAGCGGCACCGCTCCCCATCGGCTTTTTCGATTGTCATCTTGAGCGAAGTGAGGCGTTAGCCGAACGCAGTGGAAAGACCCCTATAGTCGCAGAAACGCACGACAACTCTCACCCCTCACGTGTCCGCCCCTGAACACTAACTCCGCATCCGAACATCCTGTTCCCACTTCGTTGCAGCCCGTCCCGCCCTATCTCTCCTTGCACCAATCAGATACCGAACTAGACGGGTGGCCGTCCAACTGCAAGGGGTTAATCGGATAGGTTTCGCTGAGGTGATGGAATGCGAGGGTTTCTCCAGGATCTTCGTTACGGACTGCGCCAGCTTCGTCACAGTCCGGGGTTCACGGCCACCGCGATCCTCTCGCTGGCGCTGGGAATCGGTGCAACCACGTCTGTGTTCAGCGTGGTGTATGCAGTCCTGCTCGATCCCTATCCCTACGCAAACTCCGAGCGCATGGTCCACCTCCGCGCGAAAGACAAGGCGGGACAAGACCGGTTTATGGGGATGACCGGCCCGCAGTATTACAAGTTTCGCGAGGCGCAGTCGGTGGAGAGCGCCGTTGCCGAAGACCAGTGGAACCTGACCACGACCGGCGGCGGCGAGCTACCAGATGACGTGAACGCGGTGTACGTCACCGCAAACGGCTTCAATCATTTTGGCGTCCCGGCGTTGCTGGGGCGCGGGCTGGTTCCGGCGGATGGGCCCGACGGACAGGATCCGCAACCCGTGGCGGTGCTCGGCTACCAATTCTGGCAGAGGCATTACAACGGCGAACGTGACGTCGTCGGCAAGACCATCCAATTGGTCCACAAGAATTACACCATCGTCGGTGTTGCCCAGCCACGCTTCACCTGGGGTGATGGCGATGTGTATCTGCCTCTGAAAATAACGGCCGATCCCAGCCGTAGATATCAGGTCGACACCAAGCTGAAGCCGGGTGTGAGTCACGCAACCGCCAACGCCGAGTTCCAATCGCTGTTCGAGCAATTCGCCAAAGAGACACCGAAGCATTTCCCTCCCGACGGTTTCCGGATGGACGTGCAGGGACTAAACGACCAGTTTGTTAAGGACTTGGGCAAAACCCTGATTTTGCTGCTGGGAGCGGTGGCCTTGTTGCTCGCCATCGGTTGCGGCAACGTCTCCATCCTGCTGCTCGCTCGGGGTACGGCGCGCGCCCACGAATTTGCTGTGCGGTCGGCCATCGGGGCCGGACGTCCTCGCCTGATACGGCAACTCTTGACCGAGTCGCTGGTCTTGTCTCTGACCGGCGCCGCCCTCGGGATATTGCTGGCGTATCGCACCGTGGCGGTGATCGTCGCTCTCCTTCCCGAGGACTCGTTCCCGCACGAAGCGGCCATCCGCATTAATTTGCCCGTGCTGTGCTTTAGCGTGGCGCTTGCCATTCTTACCGGCGTCTTCTTCGGGCTCTCGCCTGCGATGCAACTGAGCCGCCCAGAAGTTTCGCAGGTCATGCAGGCCAGCACGAAGAAAGTCACCGGAAGCGTCAGGGGAAAGCGCCTGCACAACGTTCTCGTTGCCGGGCAAATTGCTCTTACACTCCTGTTGCTCGCCAGCGCCGGGGCCGCCATCCAGGGGTTCATGAAACTGATTCACGGCAGTCTCGGCTATAACCCTCACAACGTTATGTCCGTCGGTATCCCGGTGCACGACAACACCTACACCACCTGGGAAAAGCGCTCTGTGTACTTCGATCAATTGCTGCAGAGAGTCGGCACCCTGCCTGAAGTTGTCTCAGCAGGGATTTCAACCAATGCGACGCCACCCAACAACGGGGCCGACAACATCTTCGAGATTCTGGGTCGATCAGACTCGGAACAGGCGCGGGCCCGCCTGAATTTCGTGAGCCCCGAATACTTCCCTGTTCTGCAAATCCCGCTCCTGGCTGGCCGCATCTGGGACCAATCGGAAACCAATCGCGGAGCCAGACTGGCGGTAATTAACGAGACGCTCGCCAAGCAGTACTTTCCTGATGGAAACGCGGTGGGCCACCAGATCCGCATGCCCAACCTGAAGGCTGATCCACCCATGACGGTGGCGATTCCGGAAAGCAATGACTGGCTGGAGGTCGTCGGTGTGGTTGCGGACGCTCGCAACGACGGCGTGGGCAAGCCCGTGAAGCCATCCATCTATATCCCATACACCGTCTGGATGAGGGTTTGGACGCAGATCCTGGTACGTACCCAGGTGCCTCCGCTTTCGATATTGCACGATGTGCGCAAACAGATTCACGACGTTGACGCCGATCAGCAGACTATCGGTCACGTGCGAAGCCTGGAGGAATGGATCACCAGCCAGCAGGAGTATGCACAGGAGCACCTGATCGCCATGCTCTTTGGCGCGTTCGCGGGATTGGCGCTCATCTTGGCAGCGGTAGGGCTGTACAGCGTCGTGTCCTACACTGTGGCACAGCGCACCAACGAGTTCGGAATCCGCATGGCCTTGGGCGCCCAGCGTGGCGACGTGCTGAGAATAGTCCTGCACTCGACTGCCGCGAGCGTGGGTAGCGGAATCATAGCGGGCGTGATCTTGAGCGTGGTACTGAATCGCGTCATCACCCACTGGGCCCAAGGCTCTCCCATAACGTCGGCGGTTCTAATTCTGGTCTCGGCGCTGCTGGCAGCAGTTGCAGCCATGGCCTGCCTCTTCCCCGCGCACCACGCATCAACCATCGATCCGATGAAAGCGTTGCGTTACGAGTAGGACAGACTCGGACTGCCGAAAGATCCCCTTTCGACTTATTTTGAAGGGGCACGGCTTCCGCCGTGCCATAACGAGTCATCTATTTTGTCATCACGCGGCCTCAAGGCCGCGAGGAATCTGCTTTCCCGAGTTTTCAGAAGCTTCTTCACCCTGCGATGATGCAACATTCCTTCCCACGCCGCACTGAGTTTCCGCAACATTTACAATGTAAGGTTGTCTGCCGCGCAGAACCGCGACCTGTAAAGGAGTCCGCCTTGATCGCACGTTATACCCGGCCCGAGATGGGGCATATCTGGAGTGATCAGAACAAGTTCCGCACCTGGCTTGAAGTTGAGCTGGCGGCAACTGAGACTCTGGCCGCGGCCGGACTGGTTCCACAATCGGCGGCTGTCGCCATTCGCGAAAAGGGTGACTTCGACCTCGACCGCATCAACCAGATCGAGGCCGAGGTGAAGCACGACGTCATCGCTTTCACCACCGCCGTCGCCGAAAAGGTTGGCCCGGAGTCGCGCTGGCTGCATTACGGACTCACCTCTAACGACGTGGTCGATACCGCGCAGGCGCTGATGATCAAGCAGGCCTCTGCCATCATTCGCGAAGATCTGAAGAAGCTGCGCGACGTGCTCAAGCGCCGCGCCTGGGAGTTCAAGGACACTCCGATGATTGGCCGCACTCACGGCGTGCACGCCGAGCCCATCACTTTTGGGCTGAAGCTGGCCAACTGGTACTCCGAGATGCTGCGCAACATCGAGCGCTTCGAGTTGGCGGCCGAACAGATGCGCGTGGGTAAGCTTTCCGGAGCGGTCGGCAACGGCTCTCACCTCGATCCGGAATATGAAGAGAAGATTTGTCAGCGCCTCGGCTTGAATGTAGCAGCAGTGTCGTCGCAGGTGATCCAGCGCGACCGCCACGCGTTCTACGTTGCGACGCTCGCCGTCATCGCCTCAACTCTCGACAACATCGCAACCGAAATTCGCCACTTGCAGCGCACCGAAGTCCGCGAAGCCGAAGAGTTTTTCAGCGAGAAGCAGAAGGGCTCATCGGCGATGCCGCACAAGCGCAACCCCATCACCTGCGAGCAGATCAGCGGACTGGCGCGCGTTGTGCGCGCCAATACGCAGGCTGCGATGGAAAACGTTGCTCTCTGGCATGAGCGCGATATTTCCCACTCGTCAGTCGAGCGCGTCATCCTGCCCGATTCCACTATCCTCGTCGATTACCTGCTGAGTAAAACGACGAACTTGATCGCCACCATGCTGGTCTATCCGCAGCGCATGATGAGAAATCTGGAATCGACTGGCGGACTGGTCTTCAGCGGGCAGTTGCTGCTCGATCTCGTCGAGGCCGGTGTACTGCGCGAAGACGCCTATCGCCTCGTCCAGATCAACGCCATGAGGGCGTGGAAGGAAGAACTCAACTTCCACGATCTGATCATGAAGGACAAAGAGATCACATCAAAAGTGAAACGCGAAACGCTCGAGCATGCCTTTGACCTGAAGCGCCCGTTGCGTAACATCGACAAGATCTTCCATCGTGTCTTCGGCGAGACCAGCGGCGACTGGGGCGTCTAGATTTCGATCATCAATCGCCTACGCCAGGCGGTTGATGATCGACGCCACATATCCTGCGCCGAAGCCATTATCGATGTTCACCACCGAGACATTGGACGCGCAGGAATTCAGCATTCCCAGCAGGGCCGACAGCCCTTGGAACGACGCTCCGTAGCCTACGCTGGTTGGCACCGCGATCACCGGTACCCCGACCAGACCGCCCACCACGCTGGGTAACGCTCCTTCCATGCCCGCACACACCACAACCACGCGCGCTCCTGTCAGCGCCTCGCGCTGGGCCAGCAGGCGGTGAATGCCGGCCACGCCAACGTCATAGACGTGCTGCACCTCGTTGCCCATGACCTGCGCGGTGACCACGGCCTCTTCCGCCACCGGAATGTCACTTGTGCCTGCCGAAACCACCACGATCTTTCCTTTGCCGCGAACCGTCTCGTCCTGTACCAGAGTGATAGCGCGCGCCAGTTCATGAAATTCGGCCTTGCGGAACTTGCGCTTCACCGCGCGAAATTGTTCGGGCGTCGTGCGGGTGGCCAGAACGTTGTTGCCATGCTGTGCGAGTCGCCCAAATATCGCAGCGAGGTTGGCCGGAGTCTTTCCCGGCCCAAAGATGACCTCCGCCATACCAACGCGCAGCGACCGATGATGGTCCACGTTGGCAAATCCCAGATCTTCGAAGGGCAGATGCTTCAACTGCTGCATCGCCTCGTCGGGCGAGAGCTTTCCTTTCTTTACCTGCTCGAAGAGTGTTTTGATGGCTTCCGATTTCATGGGGACAGGCAGCGTCCAACGCCGCATTGCGAGACTATCATTTGCTGGCTGCAGCGCGTTAACTGCGCCACTAGGTAGCCCTCGGCGGAGTGTTACGATAAAAGGCTGTTATGCCTGCCCCTGAGAACTCAGTCCCACGTACGCTGACCGTGGCCGTCACCGGAGCGAGTGGCTCGATTTTCGTCAAGCACCTGCTCGACGCGCTGGATCGCGACGACCGCGTGGGCACGGTCAACCTCATCTTCTCCGACAGCGGTCTGCGCGTAATGGCCGAGGAGTTGGATGGCGCGGGCCGAAGTGACTTGGTGGGTAAGCTGCTGGGCCGACCGTCGCAGAAGATCGCCCAACAGAATAATGCGGACATTGGCTCCAACGTTGCCAGCGGTTCCTATCCCACCGATGCGATGATTGTGCTGCCGTGCAGCATGGGCACGCTGGCGCGAATCGCCAATGGACTGGCCATGCAGTTGATCGAGCGCGCCGCCGATGTCTGCCTTAAGGAACAGCGACCGCTAGTTCTCTGCGTGCGTGAAACCCCATTCAACCGCATCCATCTTCGCAACATGACGCTCGCCGCCGAGGCCGGTGCGACCATCTTTCCAGTCATCCCCGCGTTCTATTTCCGTCCCACCTCCACCGACGAGATCGCCCACGAATACGTGAACCGCGTGTTGGCGCATGTTGGATTGCCACAGCCCGACGCCTATCAGTGGAAAGCCAAGTAGCAGCGAGTCTTCTCCGTCTGTTCTAAAACGGCTCAGCCGAATCCCCGTCGTGCCGTACCTTCCGCTGCTGGCGCCGCCGCAGCATCTCTAGAAACTGCCGCATCGTATCGGGCGAGTGTCCCGCGAAGTGATTGTTTACGTAGGTGTAGACCTTCAGGCCTTTTGCCAGCAGTTGATCGACGACCGCACTCCATTCCACAAGTTCGCGGCTACGGTCCACCACCGTCTTGTCCCATGTCTTGGTCAGCTCCTCAATGGCGTAGCGATCACCAAGCAGGCGAATGTACACGAAATCGGCGGTCACAATGTCGCCCTGACACATCAGTTCCGATGGCCGCGACATCCATGGATGATCGATCAGCGTGAAGGCGACCTTGTGTTTGCGTAGCAGGCCGAGTAGTTCAGGCCCCACCCACGCCTTGTTGCGAATCTCCAGTGCAAAGCGGAAATCGCTGGGCAACTTCGGCAGGAAAGCCCGGAGCCGATCGAGAAATTCTCCCGGACGGGGAAACGCCTTCTTGTTGAAATAGGGAAACTGAAACAGCATCGGCCCGAGCTTGTGCTCTAGCCCGGACATCACGCTGACGAAGCCATGGAACTGGTCGTCGCAGTCCACCAGGCATGATTCATGCGTGATCGACCGCGGAACCTTGCAGGCAAATACAAAATTCTCAGGGGTTTGCTCGTACCATCCGCGAACCGTCTTTTCGCTGGGGATGCGATAGAAGGTTGCATCCACCTCGACCGAATGGAACTGTTCGGCGTAGAAGCCGAGGTAGCCGGTCTTCTTCAATCCCGGAGGATAGAAGCTCTTCTCCCAGCCTTCCGCCGTAAACGAGCAGCTCCCCAGCAGCAAGTGATCGAGTGTTTCCACCACGGCATTGTAGGCGACCCGGGGCTATCCAGGGCTGCAAAAGAGAAGCCGCAAGGAACGGGTGGAAGGGCACGGCTTCAGCCGTGCCGCAAAGGCAGCGTCGAAAAGTGGGCTTTAGCCCTGGTGCATTCCTTGGCTAAAGCCATTTGTTGGAGTGGCCTGCTTCGCCGGGCTGAAGCCCCACGCTTCCACCTCGAAGAAAGAAATCTCACTCATACGTTTGAACAGGTACATGACAGACGCATCAAATGACGACATCTTCTCCCCGTATAATCAGCGCGAAGCTCGCTTCGATCAACGTGCCCAGCCATCTCCATCGCAGCATCGAAATCAAGCGCCTGGCGCTCGCAGCCGGATTCGATCTCGCCGGCATCGCCGGTGTCGGCGACACGCCGGAACATCATTTCTTTCCGCAATGGATTGCCGATGGACATGCCGGCGACATGAACTATCTCGAAGCCCGCAACGAGGTGGGGGATTTGAAGCGGGCATCGCTGGCCAACGCCGCTCCCTGGGCGCGATCGGTCGTGGTCTGCGCGCTGAATTACAACACCGACCAGCCGTACTCAACACATGCCGGAACGACCTCGCAGGGCTGGATCTCACGCTATGCGTGGACACAACGCGATTACCACGACGTAGTTCTCGCCAAACTCCGCCAGTTCGAATCCAGCTTCATCGCTCTTTGCGAGCAGGCTGAAATCGTCACTCCCCGCACCTGGTGTTACGTGGATACCGGCCCCGTCATTGAACGAATCTTCGCCAAGTACGCCGGCATAGGGTGGATCGGCAAGAACACCTGCATCCTGAACGACGAGATGGGATCGTGGCTATTTCTTGGCGTGATGCTTACGTCGCTCGAGTTGGTCCCCCATCTTCCACCGCCCGATCGTTGTGGTTCGTGCACCCGATGTCTCGATGCATGCCCCACCAACGCCTTTCCCGCTCCTTATCAACTCGACGCGACGAAATGCATCTCATATCTCACGATCGAGAAACGCGGAGCCATTCCAGAAGAACTGAGCGCGGGAATCGGTCGGCAGGTATTTGGCTGCGACATTTGTCAGGATGTGTGTCCCTGGAATCGCCAAGTGCCGCTCACGAAAACGCCGGAATTCGCGCCTCGTCCGCAATTGGTGAACCCTGATCTTGAATGGCTGGCGTGCCTAAGCCTCGACGAATTTCGCCAGGTATTTCGCGGCTCGCCGGTCAAGCGCGCCAAACACCACGGCCTGCTTCGTAATGTCGCGATTGCCATGGGCAACAGCAGAGATAAGCGATTCCTCGCGGCCCTCGAAGAGCTCTGTCGCCATATTGACCCGGTCGTTGGGGAAGCTGCCGAATGGGCACTGCGACAGATTCGTTCGAGACCTGATTCGGCCTCGGACGAACAAATCGTCGCTAGCGAGTAAAGGCTAGACATGCTCGACAGCGTGTAGAGATTACGCGGTGCGCGAACTCGCACCGCCCGTAAGCCGAACGAATCTCACGTTTGGGACCGTGGCACGTCTATTGCTCTACGAAACAGGGAATTGCGAATTTGAGTTTCCGTGGAAGAATCGAGTCCCCGCTCGGGCCTCCCGCGGATGATGCCCAACCGCACCCAACTCGGGGTTGAAGCTCCCCGGGGCATCGAGCCCTCCGGCGTCCTCCAGCCCGGAGGGCATTTTTGCGGCTGCTCGGGCACTGCGAGTGACGTCCACCTGACACTCCAGAATAGGGTGTGACAACAAGCTCAATTCTGGCTATAACAGACACCATGACCGAAGCTCTCAGCCGGCGTCTGAAACAAGCGCGCTTTGCCAACCCCCAGCAGGAAGCCGTACTCAGCCTGGCGGTGGCGGCCAGCACGCTCAACGATCTGCTCGACGAGATTTGTAAGGGTCATGGACTTACCCGGCCTCAATACAACGTCCTGCGAATCCTCCGTGGCGTACATCCCAAGGGGCATCCCCGTTGCGAGATCGCCCAGCGCATGGTGGAGCGCGCCCCCGATATCACTCGTCTGGTGGACCGCCTGCAAGACCGGGGCTTGGTGCGACGCACTCGCGGCGGTGAGGACCAGCGCCAGGCGATCACCCACATTACCGCCAAGGGCCTCAAGCTGCTACGAGCAATCCAACCGGAACTCGAAGACCAGACAACCGTCCGGCTCTCCAAACTCAGCGACACAGACTGCCACGATCTCAGCCGCCTGTGCGCCGTGATCTTCGAGGATGAAGCCGGCGGCTCCGGCGAGTGTGCAGATTCCCACTAGAACACGTGCCGCCCGGATTTGAATCCTTCCCGAACTTCCGGCATCCTATGTGTTGTAACACGTATTTTAGTGTTGCGGCACATACGAGCGCTGAAGGCCAAAGGAGATGCCCATATGAGTAACCTGCTGATCGTGAATTCCAGCCGACGTAGCAATTCGATCTCGCGAAAGCTGACCCGGCAGTTCTCCCAAGACTGGAAGGCGTTGAATCCCAATGGCCAGATCGTCGAGCGCGACCTGTCAGACGGGACGATTCCCTACCTGAGTGAGCCTTGGATTGAAGCCGCCTATACCCCCGAACCTCAGCGCACACCGGCGCAGCGCGACTTACTGACGCTCTCTGCTACGTTGATTGACGAGATCCTCGCCGCAGACGTGATCCTGCTTGGTATTCCGATGCACAACGTCTCCGTGCCCGCCTCCTTCAAAGCATGGATCGACCAAATTGCACGGGCCGGAAAGACTTTCAGCTACACCGAAAAAGGTCCGAAGGGGTTAATTCCTTCGAACAAAAAGGTAGTCGCAGTGCTGTCGCGAGGTGGCGTGTATGCAGCTGAGGGCACGAAGGGGGCCACGGACTTCCAGGTTTCCTACCTTCGGCAGGTGCTTGGTCTGCTGGGGCTTACCGATGTTACGTTTGTCCACGCCGATCGCCAGAGCATGGGCGGACAAGCCGCCCAACTGGCCACCGAGAAAGCGATTCGGCACGTGTCGTCGGTGGCCGAGAGCTTCGCCACAAAACTTGTGGCTTGAATCTTCGCTAATCGAGTCCCCAAACAATTGAACCCTCCCTTTCGGGAGGGTTCGGTGGTTATGTCGCTAACTCGGAAGACCGCCGGGCGCACTGAAGCGGCGCGGCGAGCCACCCGGATCTTCCGCGTGGCGGGAGACGCCTAGACGCGCGCGACGTTAGCGGCCTGGAGCCCTTTGGGACCCTTGGTCAATTCGAATTCCACGGTTTCGCCCTCATTCAGGCTCCGATATCCGCTCTCCTGGATAGCCGAAAAATGTACGAATACGTCTTCGCCCGTGGAACGCTGAATGAAACCGTAGCCCTTGGCTCCGTTGAACCATTTAACTGTGCCTTTTTCCTTCACAACTTACTCCTTTCGCATGGACATCCTGAGATAACCCCTGCTTCGCGGAAGTATCGTGCACGACCCTGTGTCGCGCAGGAAAGACGTCTCCACGTTGCCGGGAAACAGGGTTGCCGCTCAGCTCGCAGCTTTGACGCAATGAAAAAAAGCCCACGCCTCTGCCCGAACGCACTCACGCTTTTGCGTCCCGCCAGTTACGTGGAGCCCGTGCAATGCGAGAAATTCGACTGCTGACAGAAACATCAACCCAAACCCGCACTTCGGCTGTGCCGAAGGCTCCACGTTCGCCCTTTCGAAGGGGGAGCTACGAATAATTACAGGAACTCTCACTTTTGGCAAGTGTTTCTGTCACAGTGCTTTGGGTACATTTCCATGCAAATTGCTGGCCGGGTGCGAGCCCGACGCTCAATACCACCGGGGTTGCCTTTGATACGATGGAAAGTAGATGAGCAGTAAACTCGAATCGCCAGTCGATCGCACTAAGTCGCCATCTCCGGCGTCCGCCTCGGCGACTCCTGCTGCAGACGTTAAATCGTCTGGAAACAATAATTTGCAGGCCACTGCCCTGCAGACCGGCACGGCCGCCAAGCGTTTGCTCGCGCACGACGATTCCCGCCAATTGTTTCGGTATGAAGCCGGGGCGGGCGGCCTGTTCTACCGGCTGCGCCGCTATGGCGGGCCGACGCTGCGCTACCTGACCCAAACCGAAGTCCACACTTACGCCTTCTCGGTCGCGGCAAATTCCATCCTGTCGCTCTTCCCGTTGATTGTGCTGCTGCTAACCGTGGTTCGCCGGGTCTTTCATTCCGAGCAGATGTACAACGTAGTCCTGCAACTACTGCACGACTTCCTCCCCAGCAACCAGGACTTCGTGATTCGTAACCTGCAGTTTCTCGCCAGCGTGCATGGTCGCGGGCAGGTGCTCTCGCTGGTCATGTTGCTCATCACTTCCACTGGGATTTTTCTTCCCCTCGAAGTCGCGCTCAACAACATCTGGGGGTTCACCAGGAACCGCTCCTATGTGATGAACGCGTTGGTTTCAGTGGGATTGGCCATGGCTTGCGGAGCGCTGGCACTGCTCTCGGTGTATCTCACCGCCCAGAACCTCAGGATCCTGGGACTCGCAATTGGCGATCAGAACTTTGTTTTTCGTGGACTTGGGTTTCTAGTGATGAAGGCGTTCGCAATCATCACCACGATAGCAATTTACTTCCTCATTTATTGGCTGCTGCCTCACGGGAAGGTGCCGGTGCGAGCGGTGCTGCCTGCGGCGATCGTCACCGGACTGTTATCGGAAGGCGCGAAATACGTCTACATCCTTTTGCTTCCCTGGCTGAATTTCCAGGAGGTTTACGGACCCTTCTCAGTTTCGGTCACGCTGATCTTCTGGTCGTTCTGGAGCGGCATGCTCCTGCTGGGTGGGGCTCACCTCTCAGCCGCTCAACACAGCGACCGCGTCGAGGCACAGCGGGCCACGGCAGAGTAAGCCCGAAGTCGGGGGCTGGAAAAAGGAAAACTTATAACAAAAGTTATAATGCCTTACTGCAACGGCGAACCTCGCATTTTTCGACAACGCGATCCCGAGCGTCGACATGCGATGTCGTCCGCCTCGCCGGGCGCTGTTCGGTTTTCCGGAATCGCTCCGTCGCCTACTTCGCGGGTTTGGTCCACTCATCCACCCAGCCGTTGACGGTCTGGTACCAGAGGAGGCCGTTTTGCGGCTTCAGCACCCAGTGTCCTTCGTCCGGGAAATACAGCAGCTTGGATGGGACCTTGAGCCTCTGCAGAGTTGTGAACAACTGGAAGCCCTCCGACACATCAAGCCGGTAGTCGAGTTGCCCGTGCACCACCAGCAGAGGCGTCTTGAAGTTCGCCGCCGCCAAGTGCGGAGACCACTTGCGGTACATTTCGCGGTTCGTCCACGGAGTGCCCTTGAACTCCCACTCGTTGAACCACAGCTCTTCGGTGGTGCCGTAGGCCGACTCGGTGTTGAACATGCCGTCGTGCGACACCAGGCACTTGAATCGGTCCGAGTGGCCCTCGATCCAGTTGATCATGTAGCCGCCGTAACTGGCTCCCAGCGCACACACGCGGTCGCTGGCAATGAAGGGATAGCTTTTCTCGACGAAGTCCAGACCCATCATCAGGTCATCGAACGGTGCTCCGCCCCAGTTGCCATTGACGGCGTCGATGAACTTCTGGCCATAGCCGGTCGAACCATGGAAGTTGACCATCACGACTACATATCCGTTGGCCGCGAATAACTCGGGGTTCCAGCGGTACGACCAGTCATCGCCCCAGGCGCCCTGTGGGCCGCCGTGAATCAGATATTTTACCGGATGCTTCTTCTTGTTGTCGAAGCCCGGCGGCCGCACCAGGAATCCCTGAACTTTTGCCTTCTCTGCGCCGGTGAACCAGAACGATTCCATCGGCTCCATCGCAACCTTGGATAGGACTTCGTCGTTCACGTGCGTCAGCGGTTTCGGCTTCGCCAGCAGACAGTCTGGAATGGAGTACGACGCCGGAGGCACTGCCATCCGGCATTGCGGAAACAACAAGGATGCGGTGTAGATTTCGTTGGGCGCCGAGATCGACATGGTGTCGAACACCAGGGTCTTTCCATCCGGCGTCGGAGTCGGACTGTCGTTGTAGCCATCGACCAACTCCTGGGGCCAGGGATTAGCCTGGTCAATCTTGAGCGCGTAGATTGGCGACTGCCCCTCATTGCCGGATGCGAAGTAAATCGTCTTCGAATCCTGTGACCATGCGATCGCATCCACCCAGCGATCGAAATTCGGCGTCAGGTCAGTGATCTTTCCGGTTGCGCGCTCAAACAGCATCAGGCGGAAACGGTCGCTCTCGTAGCCTGCGCGGAACTGCGAGCGATAGGCAATGTACTTGCCATCCGGAGAATAGATAGGGGTGCCGTCGCTGCCCGGATTGGTCGTGATTCGTTTCGCCGTCCCGCCACCACTCGGCACGACAAACACGTCCGAGTTGGTGCTGGTGGCTTCGGACTCATCGGTATTGCAGGCGTAGGCGACTTCTTTTCCGTCGGGCGAAAAGGCATACTGGTCCTGTCCTCCCAGGCTAAACGGCGGCACGTCGAAATCGCCGGGCGTCAGATCGCGCGCCACTCCACCTTCGATGGGAACGATAAACAGGTGGCTCCGCTTGCCGTCGTTGAAGTGCGACCAGTGGCGAAACATCAGGCGGTCGTAGGTCTTGGCCTTGACCTTCGATTTGGCCCGCTCCTCATCGCGCTGCTGGTTGCAGGCGTCGTCCTTGCAGTCGGGAAAGACCGAGGAAACAAACAGGACGCTCTTCCCGTCCGGCGACCAGGTACCGCCGGAAGCTTCCGTCGAGATCGTCGTAACTTTTTTTGGGTCGCCGGTGAGCGCGCCAGCCGCGGCGTCGAATTCCTGCACCCAGATCTGCGTGCCACCGCCGCGGTCGGACTCGAAGATCACGCGCTTGCCATCGGGCGAGAAGCGCACGCGGTCTTCGCCGGGCCCGGTGGCGGGAGTCAGGCGCTTGGCTTCGCCGCCGGCGAGGCTGACGATCCACAGGTGGGGCGTCTTCGTGTTCGCGTCCAGACTGACATCGACGGCACTGAAGCCAACCCACTTGCCATCGGGTGAAACCACGGGCTCGCCGACTCGCTTGAGCTGCATCATGTCTTCAAAAGTGAACGGGTGTTTGTTTTGTGCTGAACTAAACAGCGAGAAGATGAGCACGAAGAAAAGAATGCGACGTAACATGACGCCTCCGAGGCGGGGCCGGGAGTCCCGCGCAAACTCTACAGTCTAAATCACGGCGATAGAGGGATAGGAATTTCACCACGGAGACCACGGAAGACACTGGGAATTGGGATCAGTTAACGCATTGGTCGGGCCGCTCGTCCGTTCTGGATAACTTATGAGACATCCTGTTATCGACAGCTATCTCCGAGCAGCCAACTTCCGTCGAGTCAGATCTTTCCTGGGGGGTGCGCGGCACGACTGAATTACATCGGAGAGCCGTATGGAAACAGGCGACGATACTTGGATGGGGCCTAATCGCCGCAAAGCTTGTTAATTTCAAGAGCCGTCTGTTTTTGTTTTATGATCTCGCTCATCCTTGTGTAAAATCACTCCCAACATCCAAGAAGTAACCTCCCGGTACGCTAACGCACAGAGGACTTAATATGCGACGCATTTGTTCGACTATCACTATCTCAATCGCACTTGGTGTAATCGCGGGCACTGTCCAGACGGCCACGGCACAGTCCTCGGTCGCCTCTTCGAGTTGCTCGGATTACCGCAATACGACCGATCCGGCGAAGCAGGCCCAGTATTCCACCTATCTACAGGCATACTCCAACGCCACCAGCCCCGATCCCCGCTACGTCAAGAGTGCCGTTGCCTTGGCAGAAGATGCCAAGAAGATCAGTGACTGGTGCGGCAAGAACGGGAATCGCACCTAGGGCGAAGCCGTGGCCGCGATACTTGGCTCCGCGTCCAGCGGCGCGGCCGCGCCCGCTGCTGCGCCTGCCGCGGCGGCCCCCCCGCCAGAACCAACCTCTTGCAAAGTAGGCGCGACCAAGGGTTGCGCGGGCTGCTCCATCACCTGCACTGGCGGTGCCCAGGCGGAATGCCGTGAGCCTGCCGACTCCCCGCTGATGGGCTCCGACGGAAAGCCGGAATGCATGCACTCGGCCTGGTGCTACTGCAAGAAGCCGAAGAAGAGCTGAACGTCTATTTCGCAAGCTTGGTATCAGCGGCCGTTGGCCCTGGGCCCGCAATCGAATCGATGCTCGCGCCCGCAAGTCATCTTGTTTCCGGAGTCGTTATGCGACGTTGTTACCTACTGGTAGGTTTTGTTTGTGCAGCGGCCGCATTTGTTCCGGCAGCGGCGGCACAGTCCTCGGTTGGATCTTCAAGCTGCTCGGACTACCGGAATGCGACCGATCCGAACCAGCAGGCTTTGTATGCAGCGTACCTTCAGGCATACGCCAACGCCCACAGTCCAGATCCCCGCTATACGATGAGCGACGCCGCGTTAACCGACGATGCCAAAAAAGTCCGTGACTGGTGCGGCAAGAATACGAAACGAACTTACGGCGAAGCGGTGTCCGCGATACTCGGCTCGGCGTCTGCCGGGGCGGCCGCTGCTCCAGTTGCCCCTCAACCCGCAGCCGGCGCTGCGACTTACCAAACGATTCCCGCTCGGAAGGATCGCGATGATGGCGATGACCTCTCGGTCGGAGGAGGCAGCGGCTCGTGCCTGAAGACAGCGGGAGCAGTTCGTGCCAACGAACTGGTACGCCGGTGCCTCAAGGTTTCGCCGGCCACGCATCCGCCTTGCAACACGGAAAACTCTTGCTCCATGATTCGTGATGAAATCAGCGCGGCTGCGCACTGTTGGGAGCCGGGGCACCCGAATTCTGCGAGCAGTATCGTTGAATCTCGGCGGAAACGGTCAGTCAAAGCCGGGCTGCTGGACGATAAGGCGAGCAGGGGCCTAACCTCACGTGCCGAACTACGATTGTTTCGCCCTGCGGGATTGGGCGATGTGAATTGGAGCATCCTCTCCCCACCCTTTCCCAAAGGAAGGGAGAGGATGGGGCACCGGGGGAGTGACGACCGCGAACGGGTTGCCGGCGGATGCGCCTCGCTCGCGTCGCCGAGTTAGTTAGTTGCAGTAGCGGGAGTTTGCGCCGCCTGCAGTTTCGGCTTGCGGCGGAGAATGGCGGCGGACGCCAACGTGATGATCAGCCCTACGGGGAACGGTTCCAGAAACGTCATGGCGGCGTTGGTCAAGGGGTTGTCCTCCAGCACCTTGTAACGCTTGATCTCCTCGACTTTCGCTTGGATGGCGGCGGCGCTGGCTCCTGAGGCTTGCAGCTTCTGGACGGCGTAGGCGCCGTATTTGTCCATGAAGTCGGGCATGAATTTGAAGTAGAGGATTTCCCAGGTCACGACGTAGCAGAGGCTGGAAATGAGCGTAATGGAGATGCCAATGACGAAAGCTTTGCCGAACGAGATGTGGCCGTCGCCGATGTTGTCACGGTAGGAGCGGATGCCGAAGTACACCAGCAGGAATGCCAGAATCATAGTGGTGTAGCCGACGAGATAGCTGTGGCCGATGCCGAGGCGGTCGGCGAAGGACACGGTAGCGACCATGAGCACCGAGATGATGACGCCGGAGATCAGACCGAAAGTCAAAATGGTTTTCTTCACAGGAGTCTCCTGGAAATTTGGCAGCGAACGGGTTGAACATTAGCGGTCTGGCTGGAGATTGTCGTCATCCTTTCGGGTGATTTTACGCGCAGGAGCGGAAAATCATCCGTTTGGGGGAGCGATCAGGGGCGCAGGCCGAATTCTTTGCCGAGTTGGACGGCCTGGGTGCGGCGGCGGGCCCCAAGTTTGCTGAAGACCCGGCTGGAGTGGGTCTTGACGGTGTTCTCGCTGACAAACAGCTTCTCCGCGATTTCGCGATTGCTGAGTCCCTGGGCGATGAGTTCCAGGATGTCGAGTTCGCGAGGGGTGATGCCGAGGCCCTCGCGCTTGCGGTCATCGGGGACGAAGGGCACGGTGGCTGGAACCGGGACCTCCTTGATCACGACCTGGGTCTTTGGCTTGGTGAGGCGAAGACCAAGCCAGATTCCGAAAGCGGCAAAGGCTGCGGCGATCAGGGCGGCGTAGATTTCGACCGAGTGTTCGACGATCAGGAAGCGATAGTGCGTCCATTGCAGCAGGGTGATGAGGATGCCGCCGACGAGTCTATAGATGAGGACGTGACGCTTCATGGGAGCGGAAAGGGACGTTGGAGAGAAGTGTATCGCAGGGAGGAGAACTGCCGCTGCATCACCACAAGACGAAGAGCCCCGTTCTAGCCAGGCTGTCCTGCCATTTGCAACAAAGAAGGAGTTTGCGGGTTTGCATTGTGTTGCCGAGGAGTTGCCTGCCCCCGGCGCTCATCCAATACAATGATGACAGGTACCTCGATGAGTTCCCGTAGATCACTGATGCACGTATTCACACTTGGCATTCTGGCTTTGACCCTGGTCGCGTCAGCTTCCGCCCAGCGCGGCGAAAGCCAGCTCGATTCCTCTCCGCCCCAGGGCATCACCGAGCAGGAGATCATCCAGCGCTTTGCCGCCAAGGAAAAGGAATTCAAGATCGCGCGCGAGCAGTATGCCTACCGCCAATCGCTGACCGTGCAAACTCTCGACGGCGATACCGTGAATGGCGAATTCAAGGAAGTCGAAGATGTGTTGTTCGACGACCGGGGAAACCGAGTCGAGCACGTGGTCTTCGCTCCCGGATCGACGCTCCAGGGCATCCTCATGACCAAGGAAGACTATGACGACATCCGCCGTCGTATGCCTTTCGTACTCACCAGTGACGAAATCTCCGAGTATCAGATTCTCTACGTCGGAAAGCAGCACATCGACGAACTCGGAACCTATGTCTTTGACATTGCGCCCAAGCAGATCGATAAGAACAAGCGCTATTTCCAGGGCCGCATCTGGGTGGACGATCAGGACTTCCAGATCGTCAAGACTTACGGCAAAAATGTTCCCGACTTGGGCACCAAGAAACGCGGCGGCCAGGAGAACCTGTTCCCCAGTTTCACCACCTGGCGCGACCGGGTGGATGGAAAATACTGGTTCCCGGTTTACACCAAGGTTGACGACACCCTGCACTTCTCCACCGGCGACATTCACATCCGCCAAGTCGTGAAGTATACCGACTACAAGCGCTTCGGCGCGAAATCGAGAATCACGTACGAAGGCCAGGAGATTTCCAAGGACACGCCCAAGACCGGCACGCAGCCACCGGTAGCCGGACAGGCGCCGGCGAGCGGTCAGCCACCGGCGGCAAGCCCGCCTCCGAAGCCCTAATTCCGTTCGAACAAATATGCCGAACGCTTGCGGGTCTTCGTTTTGCGCGACCTACATTCGCGGGCAGTGACGCTTTCACCCGAGCGGTATGCAACGAAACCCGCGGCAGAAGACTAAGAAAGGACCGACGGTGCAGAGGCGTTCGATTCTGGGAACGATTTCTTGGGGAGTCGGACTGACGCTTCTGGCATATCTCGCGTTCTCGATTCGCGTCGTTGTGGTTGAGGGTAGGCAGAAAGCCGTTGGTATAGGGGCTTTCCTCTTAATCTTGAACAACCCGTAGTTTTGGGCGACGGTGATCCTGGTATTTGCAATCGTCTTGTTGTTGAGGTTGCGATAACAGGCACTCCCTTGGGTTCACCTCTTCGCACCTGATTCGGTGCGCTCGGATTCCCTGAAGCAGCATTCCGGATCTGCCGACAGAAGCGAGAACGAAAAAAAGCCGCGCGGAGTTGGGTCCGCGCGGTTTGCACTTAGGGGTAAAACGAACTCAGTAGTACAAATACTTCTGCCACTTCGAGTCCGAACGGCCCATCAGCCGCATGATGTGTCGGCTCGTGTGCAGATTGAAAGCGCGCGGTTCGCGCGTTAGCCGCATATTGGCTTCGTGCGGCATCATGCTGCCCTTGCGGCGATTGCAGTTGTGACAGCAAGCCACCAGGTTCTCCCAGCTAGACGCGCCACCGCGCGAACGTGGAATCACGTGGTCCAGCGTCAACTCACCCGCGGCCAGGATCTTCCCGCAGTATTGGCAGGTATTGCGGTCGCGCAGCAAAATATTCTTCCGCGACAGTGCTCGCGTCTGGTGCGGTATGCGGCGGAATTCCAGCAGCCGGATCACCGACGGCACGTTGATCGCGATGCGCGCCGCGTGCAGATGCTGCCCATTTTCCTCTTCCATCATCGCCACCCCCTTCAGCACCAGGATGACGGCGCGCCGGGCAGCGCACACATTGATGGGTTCATACGATGCGTTCAGCACCAGCACGGGAGCGTGCATCGGCGAGCGGTGCATACGCTCCTCCGAATTCACCCGCGCGTCGTGCATGCAGCCGGCCAGTGATTTTCCGTATCGGGACGCTGTGCTATGAGCTGCCATGGACATATCGCATTAAACCGAAACAGCCGCCTCGACTGCTTCGTGAGCCTCCTCTTCCCCGTATTCGACAGACTCCGGCAGCACCGCGAACTTCAGGGTGCGGGCCACCGTTGCTGCCGAAACTCGCTCGGCCCCGGCCTTCTTCAGCACCCTGGCACACTCGGAAACGGTCGTTCCCGTCGTCATCACGTCGTCGACGACGATCACCGTCCTGCCTTTCACGCGCTGAGGGTCGGTCACGCGAAACGCGCCGCGCATGTTGGCCACGCGCTCTTCGCGCGTCAGGCCAACCTGCGAATGCGTCGGGCGTTCGCGTTTCAAAAGTCCGTCTGCAATTTCGAACCGTTCGGGCAGCCGCTTCTTAGCGGCACGCGCGATCAGTTCCGCTTGATTGAAGCCGCGTTCGCCGCGCTTACTGGCGTGCAACGGCACGGGAGCAGCCGGTAAAACTCTGTCGTATTTCAGGAGATGGATCAGACCGCGCAACGCTCCGGCGTACTCTCCGAACGAAACCGCGCGATCGAATTTCGGCTCGAAATCACGGCACCCCTGGCAGTGTCCGTCGCCCATCAGCAACTGCGCCGGCAGCAATCGCTCGCCGCACTGCACGCATTGCGGCGCACGTATCGACTGAATGGAATCCAGACACTCCTGGCACACGGGGAGACGAGAGATGTTCACAAGGGGGATACTGCAGAGCCTGCAATCGGAAGAGAAGAAGACAGAAAAAACACTACGTACAGCCGTGACAATCGGCGCGACGAGGGAACTACGCTGTTCGGCGCGCTTAATTCGTCGCTGTCGAACTAGAGTCTCATGACTGCTGAAGACTACCCTCCAGTCGAAGGTGCCTGCCGACCTGGTTAGCGCTCGTGCGCCGTCCTGGCGGAGAAGCACCGAGGCCATCAGTATAGTGGCTTGCTGGCGGTCGTGCAATGTTGGGGACGATGCCGAGGCAGATTCCCCGCTCGCGATTCACCAGCTTTTCATGCGCGCGTTGCTACCCGTCGTTGTTGTTTCGATGGAGCCACGGGTGCAACGCGCAGACCCGTTCCTCGCGGTAGAATGGGTGCGCGTCATTGTGCGCTTGTACCAAGCGCCGTCGGCATGCTAACTTGCGCCGTCACAATTATTTGGGCTCACCGCGAGGTCTTTGTATATGAGTACGACCACTTCGGCACCGGTAAAGGCGTTCCGGTCCTACGTTCCTGAAAACACCACCATGCCGGAGTTCACCCTCCGCGCCGTTCTCCTCGGCCTGATCATGACCGTCGTCCTGGGTGCGGCCAACGCTTATCTGGGCTTGCGCGCCGGCATGACGATCGCTGCCACGTATCCCGCAGCCGTCATCGGCATGGCAGTCCTTCGCCTCATGAAAGGCTCGATCCTGGAAGAGAACATCGCACGTACCGTCGGATCCATTGGCGAATCTGTGGCCGCTGGCGCGATCTTCACCATCCCCGCATTCGTCATATCGGGTGCGTGGCCGGTGTTCGACTTCGAACACGCCTACTGGAAATCGTCGATCCTGATGCTGGTTGGCGGCACGCTGGGCATTCTCTTCGTCACCTTGCTGCGTCGCGTGATGGTCGAAGACCCCGAACTTCCCTTCCCGGAATCGGTCGCCGCCTCGCAAATTCACATCGCCGGACAGCAAGGCAGCCGCGCCGCCAAGATTCTTTTCGGCAACATGGGCTTCGGCGGAATCGTCTACCTGCTGGGCCAGTTCAGCCTATTCAATGCCAGTAAAGATTTCATCGTGAATGTCGGCAACCTCGGTACCAGCTTCGTACGCATGGGCCGCTCGGCGACGGCTCCCACGTTGCCCGCCGGCGCTGTCACTACGATCTCCGCACCCGCCATCAGCCCCGCCTATCTCGGCGTCGGATACATCATCGGCCCGCGCCTGGCATCGCTAAACTTCGCGGGCGGCGTTATCGCCTGGGGACTGCTGGTTCCGCTGATCCTGTTCCTCGGTGGGCCAAGCTTCGTAGCGCAGTTTGTACCGGCTGGCACCACTCCCGATACAGCATTCTGGGCCGGGGAAGCCGGAGCGGTCTGGAGCTTCATCGTCCGTCCCATCGCCGTGGGCGGCATGTTGGTCGGAGCGTGTTACACGCTGTTCCGCATGCGTAAGAGCCTCGGCTCAGGCATGGCTCGCGCTGTTTCTGATCTGAAGAAATCCGCCGCAGCGCACGCCGGCACCGCGCGAACCGAGCGCGATATCAACGCTAAGTATGTTTTTGGCGGATTGATCCTTGTGTTGCTTAGCATGATCTTTCTATATCGCAGCTACGCCGACTCCTGGACCGCAGGCATTGTGGCCGCAATCGTAATGATCATCGTCGGCTTTTTCTTTGCGGCGGTCTCGGGAAACCTGGTGGGATTGATCGGCTCGTCCAACAACCCGATCTCGGGACTGACGCTAGCAACGCTCATTATCGCGGCTCTGCTCATGGTGCTGATCGGAGTCTCCGGAATTCACGGCGTTGCCGCTGTGCTCGGAGTGGCGGCGGTGGTCTGCGTTTCCTCGGCAGTCGCGGGCGAGATGCTGCAGGACTTGAAAGTAGGACACATCCTCGGCGGCACTCCCAGCAACATGCAGATCGGCGATTTCATGGGCGTGGCCGTCGCCAGCTTCGCGCTCTTCCCCATCCTCATGTTGCTCAACCAGGCCAACATAAACGGCGGCGGAATCGGATTCGGTGACCGTCAACTGTCCGCGCCGCAGGCCGGACTGATGGCCATGCTCTCGCGCGGCATCGTCGGCGGAGAAATGGCGTGGCCGCTGATCGTAGTCGGCATCCTGATGGGTATCGCTCTCATCATGATCGAGGTCAAGAGTCCCATGCTCTTCGCGGTCGGCATGTATCTGCCGCTCGAAACCACGTTCGCGATCTTCCTCGGCGGCATGATTCGTTGGATCACCGACCGCATGCGCGATCGCCGCGACTTCAACGACGCGCAGAAGGCCCGCGTCGAGAATGCCGGGGTGCTGACAGCTTCAGGGTTCATTGCAGGTGAGGCTCTGATGGGCATCGTCATCGCCATCTTTAAGTACAAGCAATGGCCGCTGCCAGTGATCTTCGCCCATCCCAGCGTGGTGTCGGGCTTCATCGTGCTGGTGATTCTCGCATTCGTGATGGTGCGAGTGCCGCTGGCAAACGCCGGGCGTCCGGATGAGCCAGCTCCGCCGACGGCGATTATGTAGGGTGGACATACAACCAGAGAGACACAGAGGCACGGAGACCATCCGTGCCTTTTGCTCTAGACTTGGATACCCGTGAGTATCAGACAACAACTGGCCAGCATTCGCGAGCGCATCGACGCCGCGGCTCGACGTGCGGGCCGCAACGCCACAGACGTTGCGCTGATGGCCGTGTCGAAGACGCAACCCGCGGCAAACATCATCGCGGCGTACCAAGCCGGCCACCGCCTCTTTGGCGAAAACCGCGTACAAGAGTTCTCCGACAAATTCCCTCAGCTCGCCGAACTGGCAGACGCCGAGTTTCACATGATCGGCCACCTGCAATCCAACAAGACGGCCAAATCCGCGGAGATATTTCACGCTGTCGATTCCATCGACTCCGCCAAACTCGCGCAACGCCTGAACGACTCGGCGCAAAGGCTTGGCAAAACTCTCGACGTCCTGATTGAGATCAACATCGGCGGCGAGGAAGCCAAGAGCGGAATCGCACCCGACGATCCCGAACTCGAATCGATCCTCATCGGTGCGTCCGCCTGGAAAGATCTGCACCTCCGCGGCCTGATGACGGTCCCGCCGTTTACCGAAGATCCAGAGGGTGCGCGACCGTACTTTCGCAAGCTGCGTGAACTGCGCGACCGCCTTGCCGCCCGCCAACTACCGTCGGTGAGTCTCGATGCGCTCTCCATGGGGATGTCCCACGACTTCGAAGTCGCCATCGAAGAAGGTTCAACCTGCGTGCGCATCGGCACTGCTATTTTCGGCACGCGCGCCAAGCCATGATTCCCATTCGCGATACTCCAGCCGGCGCGACGTTCCAGGTGAAGGTCCATCCTCGCGCCCGCAAAAATAGAATCACCGGAGCAGTGGGTGACGCACTGAAACTGGCTCTGACCGCGCCGCCCGTGGAAGGCCGCGCCAACGAAGCCTGCGTCGCCTTCCTCGCCGAATTTTTGAATGTTGCCCGTTCGTCAGTTACGATAGCCGCCGGAGAATCTAGCCGCCAGAAGTTGATTCGTGTCGCAGGGCTGTCCGCCGCGCAGGTCGAAACCAAATTGCGCACCGCGATTGATTAGTGTTGTGATTGGGCTCGGCTTCACAGCTTGCGGGAAATGCCTTTGAGCGTGATTTGTATCAGGACACGGTTTTACAGCTTGCGGAAGAACTTGATTCTGAACGGCTTTGTATCAGGGCACGACTTCAGTCGTGCCGATAAGCCGTTTGTTTTTGACTCGCCTCGCGGACTTCAGTCCGCGAGGCAAACCTGGAGAAGCGATTGAGCTTTGCACAGCGTTGGCACGACATTCGCGTGGGTTTCGAGCGTCCCTTCTGGGTCGCCAATATCAGCGAACTGTTCGAACGGCTTTCCTACTACGCTGTATTCGCATCGCTGGCGCGATACCTGCATGAGGTCCTGAACTTTCCCACCCAGCAGACCGGAACCCTCACCGGATTCTTCGGCGGCCTGGTCTGGTTTCTGCCCGTCTTTGGCGGAACCCTCGCTGACCGCATGGGTTTTCGCCGCGCCCTGGCACTCGCTTACCTCATCTTGAGCTTCGCCTACTTTATGTTGGGATCGCTGGGATCGGCGTGGCTGGCTCCAGTGCGCGAGACTGTTCCGCTTGGGGTGCTGGTGGCGTTTGTGCTGGCCCTCCCGGCGCTGGGCGTGGCGCTGGTGAAGCCCAGTGTCGTCGGCACCACCGCGCGCGCTTCCAAGGAAAATGTCCGCTCCATCGGGTACTCCATCTACTACACGCTGGTGAACATCGGAGGCGCGGCCGGCCCCTACGTCGCATCGTTCGTACATCAGCGCATGAGCGTCGAAAATGTTTTTCGGGTGGCAGCGCTGAGTGTGTTCCTGATGTTTCTTGGCGTGTTGCTGTTTTTCCGCGAGCCGCGCAAGACCGAAGAAGTACAGACCACCAGCATGGCCCAAGCCGCCAGGAATTTTGGGACTGTCGTCACCAATCCCCGCTTCATGTTGTTCCTGCTGATCTTCACCGGCTACTGGATCGTTTATTGGCAGGAGTTCATCACGCTGCCGCTGTTTGTTCACGACTACATCAATCCCCATACCGATACCGAACTGCTCTTAGTGACGGGGCCGCTGGTGGTCATCGCGTTCACGCTGGCGATCAATATTCTCACACAGAAGATTCCAGCGATGACCGCCATCACGATAGGCACATTGTTCACCGCCCTGGGGTGGCTCGTCCTGATCGCAAGTCCAACTGTCGTGGGAGTGATTGTCACGCTGATCGTGGTCGCGCTCGGCGAGATCATCATGTCGCCTCGCTACTATGAGTACATCTCGCGCCTCGCCCCCTCCGGCCAGCAAGGCACGTACATGGGATTCGCGTTCCTGCCGCTGGGAATCGGCTCGCTCATCGGTGGGAAATTCGGCGGCTATCTCATCCACCAGTTCGGCGAGGTGCGGCATCAGCCAGCAGGAATGTGGTGGGTCATTACCGGGGTGGGCTTGCTCACTGCCATTTTGTTGTGGATGTATGACAGATTCGTACTGCCGAAACATGCCGATGCGACAACCGCGCCGCAATAGCATTACGGCGTTGTCTGGCCTTGACTGCGCACTACGTTGCGGCTACAGCAAAAGACTGCCGTGAAGAAACCACCTGCCTACATCGCCGCCCACATTCGCACCGTCCTGAAGAACGGTGGCTCGGCTCCGCACACCGTTGAGGTTCAACGATTCTTCAAGCATGAAGTCCAGTCGCGAGGATGGTACACGGCTGAACTGCGTAAGGTTTCCAGGCGCTTCCGCCGCGCCATCCTCGCCGAGCATGGCCTGCCCTATTTGCTACTGGTTGCCGATCAGTTATTTCGCGGCGAAATGCTGGAGGAGAAAAACTTCGACGTGATGCTGCTCGAAGGCATGACCACGCAATTCAGCCGCGGCGAGTTTAAGCTCTTCGAAAGCTGGCTCGACCGCGTAAGCACTTGGGCCGATCACGACGCGCTGGTGCATTACCTGATCGGCCCAATGGTCGCTGCAGATGACACCTATCTCACTCGACTCCCGCGCTGGGCGAAGAAGAAAGACGTTTGGCATCAGCGCGCCGCCGCAGTCAGCCTGATTCACAGCACGCGCCAGCACAAGCACTTCGATCACATTCAGCGCATGACCGAGCTGCTCCTCACCAGCGACGACGACATGGTGCAGAAGGGGCTGGGATGGCTGCTACGCGAAGCCGCCAAAGCAAATCCCGTCCAAACCGTTGCCTACCTTATGACGATTCGCGATCGCACGCCGCGCCTGGTGCTTCGCACAGCGTGCGAAACGCTGGACCGGCAGACCCGCGCCAGGGTCCTAGCATAGAGGAGTGCGACCCGCATCGCACGATCGAGGCGCAAACTATGGTTTTACGGCTTCGGCCCGCTCTTTGAGCTCAACCAGTTCTTTGCGTTGCATGACTCCGTGAGCGATCGAGGCGAGCGGTATGGCAACAGCCTGCGGCAATCCGAAAGGCCGGTAGTCCTGTCCGACGCGTCCTCGCACCAGCAACCGAGTGAGGCCAGGCCGCGGTTCCTCCAGTACCAACGCCCACGTCGTAAAACAGGAGCCGCTCGGGGCCTTCCATGAAAGCACTAGGACATTCGGCGGTTCGCTCTGTATCACGGTGAACGCGTCTTTCACTCCCGGCAGTGCGGGGAAGACGGTACCCGGCTCAACCGCTTGGTACTCCGCAAGAATTTTCCGGGCACTGGGGTGCCCGCCGTTATCGATGAAGTCATACGCGTACCAACCGCCGCGGCCCGAGCCCATCTGCGCGAGCCACGGCCCCACTTCGCGAGGGGAACGCTCGATGGTGATGGCTTGGGTTTGGGAGGCGCGTGCTGCCGGTATGAATTCGTCGCCGGGCAGGCGCATCGATTGTTCGGCCGGATCGGCCAGCACCGAATGCCCGCTGTACCAGGCCAGCGGCAGGATGAGCAGAAACAGGACCGCAATCGAAATGAGGATTCTTTTCACGGCTGTACCACCAATGCTACCAGCAAGCGGTTGTCTGCAACCGTGACCGCCGTTACCACGATTTTGGTCGCTCATTTACAATGGATTACGCATGAACCTCTCCGAAATCCAGGCTGCCCTGCGCGACGGCCATCACGAGTGCTGGCTCTTCTACGACCATCATCATCGCGATCCCATCGCCTACCGCGTCCTGGGACTGCCCCCCGACCGCCTCACCAGCCGCCGCTGGTTTTATCTGATTCCCGCCGACGGTGAGCCGGTCAAGCTTGTCCATCGCATCGAGAGCCACCATCTCGACTCGCTCCCCGGCCGCAAGCTCGAGTACTCGGCGTGGGAGGAGCTTTGGGCCAACCTCGAATCGATGGCGAAGCCCTACCGCAAGGTGGTCATGCAGTATTCGCCCAACAACCAGATCCCCTACATCTCGCTGGTGGACGCTGGAATGTTGGAGCTAATCCGCAGCTTCGGCAAAGAGATCGAGACCTCGGCCAACCTGGTGGCGCGATTCGAAGCCACGCTGACTGACTCCCAGATCGAGAGTCATTACAAAGCTCAAGCCAAGGTTGACCAGATCACCGCCGGGGCGTTTCAGGAAATCGGACGGCGCGTGCGCAACGGCGGCACCAACGAGTACGAAATTCAGCAGTGGATAATGGAAGCCTTCCGCCGCGAGAGCCTCATCACTTGCGACCCGCCCAACGTCAGCGTGAACGCCAACAGCGGCGACCCGCATTACGAGCCAACTTCCGCGACTTCGGCGCCGATCAAGCAGGGCGATTTCATCCTGCTCGACATCTGGGCCAAGTATGACGAGCCTGACTCCGTCTTCTACGACATCACCTGGACCGGCGTCATCGGAGATCCCAGCAACCAGCAGCGCGAAGTTTTCACCGTCGTGCGCGACGCCCGCGACGTAGGCATTCTCAAGGTGAAGGAAGCCTTCGACACCGGACAGAAGATTTGTGGTTGGGAAGTCGATCAGGCTGTACACGACTACATCGTCGGCAAGGGATATGGCCCGCAAATTTTTCACCGCACCGGGCACTCCATTACCTCGGAGATTCACGGTAACGGCGCCAACCTCGACAATCTCGAGACCAAGGATGACCGGCTGATCCTGCCCAACACCTGCTTCTCGGTCGAGCCCGGCGTCTATCTGCCGGACTTCGGCGTGCGCAGCGAAATCGATATGATGATCCGCAACGGCAAGGCCGAAGTCACCGGCCGGATCCAGACTGACCTGGTGCTCATCTGATGGCGAACGTACAAAACACAACCACCGCCGGCGCGCCTGCCGCGAAAAGCGGCGCCTCCACTACCAGCACCATGGCGATCCTCGCCCCTCTCGCCGGATGGCTGCTTCCCGGCCTCGGCCATTTCATTCAGCGCCGCTGGATTCGCGGTCTGCTGCTCATGCTGGCGGTCTTCGTCATGTTCTTCGCCGGCCTCGGCATGCAGGGCAAGGTTTACCCCTTCAACACCGGAGACCTGCTGGACATCCTCGGCTTTGTCGGCGACATCGGCGCCGGCCTGCTTTACTTCGTGGCGCGCGCCATGGACTGGGGCGGTGGCAACATTCAGCGCGCCGTGGCCGACTACGGCACCAAGTTCATCGTCGTCGCTGGACTGCTGAACATCGTCTCCGCCGCCGACGCCTACCACATCGCGATTGGCAAGAAACCATGACCTTCGAACTCTCGCATTTCACCGCCGCTGTTGTATTCGCCGCATGCGCCTCCACGGTATTTGGCATCACCCAGCGCAACAACACGCGCGACATGCTCCGCTACGGCGCCTACTGCTTCGTGATGTTCGTCGGCGGCGTGATCGTGGCCTCGTGGGCCATGTGGCTGCTGAAACACTGAAGAGAAGTTGTCAGTAGCCAGTTACCAGTCGTCAGTATCAAAGGCAAAGTCTTAAGGTAGGGCTGACGCTCCCTCAGGCGACTGGACTCGTTCGTTAACTGGCAACTGACAACTGACCACTGACAACTGTTTTTTCACCCTTCCCACACAAACGCGTCGAACACCCGCTTCTCGTCGAACCCCAGCTTGCGATAAAGATCCACTGCGCGGTGGTTCGCCTCGGTCACGGTCAGCGTCAGCAGATTGAACCTGCGACGCCGCAGCGCGTTGCTGGTGGCCGCCATCAGGACCTGGCCAATGCCCTCGCCGCGATGTTCCGGAAGCAGACACACCTGAGTCACATGGCCCACGTCGTCGCGCACCCGCGAGCACAGAATCAGGCCAATCAGCGAATCCGTCGGCTGATGAATCGCCACAAACGACGCCTCCGCATCGAACACGCCGCATCCCGGAAAACGCACAATGTTGTTCAGAAATCGCAACGACCCCGCGTTGGTGCGGTACTGATCGTTGATCTCCGAATCGATGTGCGCCCGGTACGCGGCCGTAATGATGCCCGCCGCAGGCTGGTAGTCCGCCTCCGTCCAGCGGCGTATCGCGACATCCTTCAGCGGCCGCGGTCCCACAGTCGTCGCAGTCTCTCGTGCTGCCAAGTCGAGGCTCAGAAACAGCCTGCGAAAGCGCTGAAATCCGTTACTCACAAACGGAGCGGCGACTTCCCCCGTAGGGTGCGCCAGCAACTGCGCCTCCACGCGATGCACCCCCGGAGACTGTTGCAGCGTCTCGATCACATGCTCCAGCAGGCGAAGCTCGACGGCGCGCGCCTCCGCCCGCAGCGGCGACACGAACAGGTCGCCAATCACGCCTTTGCTGCCTTCATAGACGAAAAACGAGTAACCCACCAGGCTGCCGCGCTCCACCGCCGCATAACCCGGCAGAATCTTGGCATCGACATAGCGCAGGATCATCTCCGACGAACTGCGATAGTCCCACGCCAGCGCCTCACCCCAGTTCTCGACCTCTTCGTCGAGCAGGGGACGCAGGTCCGCGGACGAGAAGTGCCTCAGGTCGAGGATCTCCGCCCCCGTCGCCGGTCGAATTGGATTGCGTACCGCCATATCTCCCGCGCCCGAGCGTGGTGCCGCTACCGGACTAGCGAGTTACCGTCGGGTGATGAGCCAGTCTAGTGCGGATGCGGCGAACTAATCAAACGGGTACAGCCCGAAAGTCCGAATGAATGTGAACCGGGCACAAGGGATTGCGTTGCGGGAGGGGGTATGTGCGAAAGCGCCTGGGGCCAGTACCTTTCTGGGACGGACTGTACATCAATCGACGGTGTCGGAGCAGCAGTACGCCGTCAAGGATTTTATTTGAGAAGAACATTGTTATCCAGTGGAAATGGGGCATAATTTATCCCCTTCGGGTCAAAATGGCGATCTCGGTTGAGTAAACCTATGGAGATCCTCAATACGCTTCTAGACCAGCTCATGAAGAACATAAAGCAGGCTCCTGGGTGGGTTCCCACTGTTGTTGCCTGCTACTTTTTGCCACTGAAAGATATCGCGCGCCTGGGTATAGACGTTGAAAAAAACCCGAGTTGCGATTATCACGTTTGTGGCACTTGCTCTTTTCGTGGCTGGCGATGCGTTGGATAAGGCTGTCTTTCCACGCGAAACAGAGAATAAGGAAAACAAAGGTTGGAAGTGGGTCGCCCCGGCGACCCTCGCAGAGCTTAAAATTGAAACTCGGAAGCATCTCAACATTGACTCCGGCTACTACGAAGTGTCGAAGTCTCTTGCCGTCGCTGCGGGCAGGTACACAGGATCATGGATTCAGGTCAAGAATGAACTGGCCAAGTTCGTGCGAAGCGCTGTGCTCCCAATGGCCGCTGTGAGCGTCGTCCGGCTTTTCCGAGGGCAATGGGGCTGGGTAGTGTTGGCTGCGATGGCGAGCCTAGCTCTATTGATGCTATACGGCAGACTAAAAGCATCGCATATGGTGACCTTTATGATCTGGCGATTCGTCTGTCGAGTCCAGACAAAGCTCATAAAGACTACGCCGTGACTGATCTAGATAACGGTGTCCGGCTTTTCTTTTGGAAAGGCAAGTTGGCTTCTTCCGCCGTGCGTTCTCCGTCTCAGGTTTAGACGACGTTTCGTTCTTGAAGAGGAGTTATGAACTCGACTCAGTTCATTGAAATTCCTGCAAAGACACTTGCACCGCTAGCAGTTCTCGTCGGCGGTTTCTGGATTTTGTTCAACTACGCCGAAGGAAGAATTCATCGGCCGCGGCTTCAACTCCGTGTCGCTACCGAAAGAATCGCGACGGACGGGCAGGAGTACCTGAGTGTAAGGACTGAATTGAGCAACGTCGGGCTCGCCAAGGTAGAGCTCCTGAGCGACGGGTGCAGCGTGCAAGTACACGCTCACCGCCCGTTACGGAAGTTTCCGTTCGTCATGGAGCCTGACTGGATTGAATTGGTTAACATTGATGTCTTCAAAGAACAACATTGGGTGGAACCCAGTGGCTTGCTTATCGATTCGCAACTTGTTGCCGTGCCGGACTTGGCAGACAGGTTTCTACGGGTTTCGGCGCACGCTGAGTTAGCAACCAAGGTCGCAGGGAAAACTCACAAGGTAGCTCTGAATTCCAAGGAAGTCATCGGTCGGCGTCAATTGGACTAGCCATCGACGATTGCAGTGAACGCGAAAAGCCTTGGAGGATGCAGCATCGCAAAGGAGCAGCAAATGTCTTATCAATATCGATTGGAAGAGGTTGATCCCAAGAAGACTGCAGAGATCAAGAAGAAGAAAGAGGACGATGAAAGAAAGAAGTGTGACGCGTACACCGATGCGGAAGACCGCGAGAATCCCCAGTCACCACCCGCTCAACAGATGTAGCCCACGTATCGCAGTTTTCGATACGTGGGAGTCCGAGGGAGCCACTACGGTGAATTCTTGTCGTTGATTCCTCCGTGCTCTCGGTGTCCTCCGTGGTGAACCACTGACTACTGGGAACTGGCAACTGATTACCCTCGTAATGTCGCTTCGTCGATATCGCGCGACTCGAGACTGGAGCAGGTTCATCCCGCCCTTGGCGTCCAATGTGCAAACCGCTCTCATTTCCTTAGCTCCGTAACATGCAATAGGATGTACAATTTTGAACAGACAGCGTTTGCGCCCGGCGTCAACATAAGTTCTGTGAGGTGGCTTATGGCTTGGCTAAAAGTGTTCGCGCGGCTTATCAAAAAGACCACCACTGCAACCGGTCATGAAGTTAAAGTTTGTGAAGGGTATTATGCGTATCCTTTTTCCCAGGAGCACGAACCGCAGCGTCGAGAGCAAACCGTGCTTGCGACAAGAAGTTGGCGTGATCCCAGCAAAGAGGCTCCTCAGGTTCGTGAGTGCTGAGCGAGTGCTGATTTAGGACCAGCGACGTTTCGAATCGACCTGGCACATGGTGGCCCGCAATTGACCGCCATCGGCAGTCGTTTGGTGAGGTCTGCGCCACTGACATCTGGCAACTGACCACTCCCTGATTACCTTCGTAACGTCAGGCTGCCGATTTGGCGTGACTTGGGCCCCTCGAATCCTCAATCATGAAACTGGCATGTTCTGCGTCCAACCACCGGCGCGGAACTCGACGCCTGCCTCGTTCGTCAGATTTGAACAGCATGGCCGGCGTTGGGCACAACGGGCAAGTCCCGAGCGTGCGCGCTAAGTTCTTTGTTAAGTACAAATTGCTGATAACCATCATGCATTCAATACTTTACGCGTGAAATCGTGCGTAACTCACTGATTCTAAGGATTAGGGGGAGGGGGTACCGTGCCGCCCGACACCACGTAGAAATCCAAGTGCTGCGGCGGGAAACCACCGACACGCGTCACGCGGCGGCCTTTCAGGCGATATTCCAGCTCGGCTTTGGATCCCGCAGCAGCAACCACAAGGTGGTCGCCCTCGGGGATTTCATTGCGCTCGTAGCTCGAGATCTTCTGATTGCGATAGAACTCCAGTCCGTATTCGACGCTGCGCGGCACGTCATAGACTGCGACACTTGGAATCTCCCCGATTGCCGTTTCGCCAAGCGCCAACTGCACCGGACGCGCCGACTGCAGCACATCAATGATCGGAGCGGTTCCTCGCAGCACCAGCGCAAAGGTGATCAGCAACGGTATCAGCGTGGTGAAACGCAGCATTCGGTAGCCCTGCGACAACTGGCTCGCCAGCAACGCCAGCACTGTGATGATCCCCAGCGCGACCGCTGCGATGATCGCGGGCTCGCTGACTGCCAGATGCAGCAGTTTGAAGGGAACGATCAGCGCAGCGACTGGCAACGCAGCGCACAATACCGCATGCGTTATCGCCAGCCACAAGCTTGGCTTGTCGCCTTCCTGCTCACGGCGGAGAACGAAGTCAGCCAGCAAAATCGTCGCTGCAGGAATCGCCGGCAAAATGTATCCCGGCAACTTCGACCGCGACAGCGAAAAGAAAATGATGGGCAGCAGAAACCACAGCGCCAGATAGGTTCGCAAGTCTTCCTTGCCCTGCGGCTCTTCCACCGAAAAACGCCAGTCGCGGATGGCATCAACCAGCGCCGTGATGACGAACACCGTCCACGGAATCAGCCCGATCAGCGCTACAGGCAGGTAATACCAGAAAGGTTGCTTGTGCCGGAAAGCGTCGGTCGTGTAGCGCGCGAGGTTGTGTTCGAGAATGAATACGCGGAAGAACTCCGGATTGGCGCGCTGCACCGCGATGAACCATGGCAGCACTATGACGAGGTAAAGCGCGATTCCCGGAAGCCACAGCGTGCGCAGCACCAGTCGCCAGTCGCGCCGCAGCCCTGCGAAGGCTACGACGATCAGCCCTGCGAGGAACACTGCGACCGGTCCCTTGGCTAGCGTGCCCAGTCCGACGAAGGCGTAGAACGCCAGCAACCACGCGCGGTCCTGCGATTCGTACCAGCCATACCACGACAGCATGGCGATGGTGAACGTCGCCGCCAGCGGCATGTCGGTGCTTGCGCCCCGGCCAAAGCCAATGACGAGGACCGATGCTGCCGTGATTAGCGCCGCATCCAATTGCATGCCCCTTCGAAAGCTCCGCGCCCACGTGTAGATGAAGAACACCATCAGCGTGCACAGCACCGCCGAGGGCAAACGTGCCGCCCATCCCGTGACGCCGCCGGTCAGTTTGTAGGCCGCCATCGCTCCCCAATAAAGCAGAGGAGGCTTTTCCAGCCACGGCCGTCCGAACAACACGGGCGTCACCCAATCGTGGCGAGCCAGCATCTCACGCGCGATCTGGGCGTAGCGGGGCTCATCGGCTCCGAGCAGGCCGATCACCTGCAGCCCGGCAAAAAAAAGAAATCCGCAGAACGCGACAAGTGCAATCATGTCGGTGGAACGGCGCGCGCGCGCGCGGTACGCGTCCATGTCTCTCAGGTTGGAAGTTTTCAGAGCGATGGCTATTGCACCTTGCACTCGTAGCCGCGAATGCGCAACTGGGCCGCCATGCGCTCGGCCGCCACCGACAGCGGGCCTTCGATGGCGCATCCGCTGGCGCACTCATGGCCGCCGCCGCCGAACGATGCCGCCACCATTGCCACGTTGACCGCGCCCTTGCTGCGCAGGCTCACGCGGAAGCATCCGTCGGGTTGCTCACGGAAGAACAGTGCAACCTCGATGCCCTCGATGGCCAGCGCGTAGTTGACCAGGCCCTCGCAGTCTTCTTCGTGCGATTCGCAGAGTTCCATGGTTTTGTGGCTGACGTGCATCCAAGCCAGGCTGCCGTCGCGGTGCAGCGAAGTGAGCGCCGCGCCCAGCAGCCGCATCTTCGACAATTGCGTAGAGAAGTAAACGTGCTGCGCGATCTTCACCGGATCGGCGCCGCATTGCACCAAGTCCCTTGCCAGCGCGAACGTGCGCTCGGTGGTACCGGCGAAGCAGAACGCGCCCGTATCGGTCAGGATAGCGGTGTACAGGCAAGTCGCAACTTCCGGAGTAATCTTCACGCCCGCCTCGCGCGCTAGCCGGAAAATCATCTCGGCAGTCGCGCAAGCGCTGGGATCGATCCAGTTCACGTCGCCGAAAGGATTGGCGGTGGCGTGATGGTCAATATTGATCAGGTAGTGCTTTTCCAGTCCCGACAGACGTGTGCGCGCGATGCCGTCACATTCCAAGACGATCGCGGCTTCCGCGTCAGGCGCCTGCTCGATGTCCAACAGCACTGTATCTGCATGCGGCAGCGGGCGATAGAGCGCGGGAACGCCGTCGCTCAGCACGACATCTGCTTCTTTGCCCATGCTGCGCAGGATTTCGCAGCAGGCCAGCGCCGAACCGACGGCGTCTCCATCGGGCCGCGCGTGCGAGGTCAAAATGAACTTCTGTCTTCTCCCTATCTGGTTCAAGACTTCGTCTAACATTCCCTTTGGTCCCGGCTCACTTTTTGCGTTTTCTTTTCTCGATCCGCTGCAGCAATTCCTGCACCCGGCTGCCATGCTCATCCCGATGGTCGAGGATGAACAAAAGCTCCGGCGCGTGTCGCAGGCCCAAGTTCGCCGTCAACGCATGGCGGATAAACCCGCACGACGCATCCAGGCCCTCGAGGCTCTCCTCAACTTCTTCGTCGCTTCCCGCGACTTCGATGAACACTCGCGCGACTTTGCCGTCCGTCGCCATCACCACTTCGTTCACCGTCACCAGCCCGATGCGCGGATCTTCCAACTCGCCTTCGACCAGCGTGGTGATCTCTTCACGCAGAGCTTCACTGCGTCTGGCTCGAAGATACTTCTGTGTTCGGTTCTCCATGTGTCCTTATCGGTCCGGCAAAAAAGGTGAACGTTAGAGAATACGCCAATCCGCAGGGTTGGTGGTGATGACGATCACGGTTCCCCGGTTATGCGGTCGCCGAATTCCGCTTCGTTGAGGAAGTCGAGAAAGGAGTCGGTTACTTCGCCACCGCTGTTATTGGCCGCCCGCACCGCAAAATTCTCCACGTTGCGCATCAGTCCGTCGAGGTAATCGCGGGACGACGAGATACTGACCACACCCAACGTGGCGCGTTGCCAGGCATCGCTGGGATCGATCTCGGCCACCGCGACGTTGAAGTGGGTGCGCAGGCCGTCTTTTACGCTGCGCACTACCTGCCGCTTGTCTTTCAGCGAATGTGCGCCCTCAATGCGGATCTCCAGCGTGAGATGCGCGATCATGATTTGGTCCTGTTGCAGGAAGTCCCGGAAACTAGACTCCTCGATGCGAGGAACGAGTCCCGGGACAACCGTTTCGATGCGTTTTGTTTAGGCGAACGCTTCCGCCGCCACCTTCTCGATAACATAAGCCTCGATGACGTCTCCAGACTTGATGTCACCGTAATTCGCGATGCCGATGCCGCACTCCATGCCATTCGTTACTTCCCTGGCATCGTCCTTGAAGCGCCGCAGCGATCCAATTTTGCCCTTGAACACGACTACGTTGTCGCGCAGCAGGCGCACATCGGAATCGCGCTTGATGGAACCGTCCACCACCTGGCAACCGGCGATGGTGCCCACCTTCGGAATGCGGAACGTATCCTTCACTTCCGCCCGTCCGAGGTAGGTTTCCTTGACAATGGGATCCAGCAGGCCGGTCATGGCGCGCTTCATTTCATCCTGCAACTCATAAATGATGGAGTGCAGCCGGACGTCCACCTTCTCCTGCTCCGCCAGTTCCTGCGCCTTGCGTTCGGGACGGACGTTGAAGCCGATAATGACCGCATTCGAAGCCGACGCCAGCAGCACGTCGGATTCGGTAATCGCGCCCACACCCGCGCGCACGATGGTGATCTTCACCTTCTCGTTCGACAGCTTGGCCAGCAAGTCGGTCAGCACTTCCACCGAGCCGCCCACATCGCCCTTGAGGATGATCGGCAAAACTTTCTGGCCAGCAGACTTGATCTGTTCGGCCAAGCCCTCGAGCGAAACTCGCGAACTTTTCGCCAGTTGCGCTTCGCGTGCTTTGCCTTCGCGGTATTCCGAAATATCGCGGGCCTTTTCACGATCCACGACAGCTACCAGTTGATCGCCAGCCTGCGGCAATCCATCGAGTCCGAGGACTTCGACTGGCGTCGCGGGGGTCGCAGCCTCCATGGCAACCCCGCGATCGTTGAACATGGCGCGGACCTTGCCGAATACATTGCCCACGACGAAGTTGTCGCCGGCGTGCAGCGTGCCGTTCTGAATCAGCACCGTAGCCACCGGACCGCGCCCGCGATCCAACTTGGCTTCGAGCACTGTACCGGTTGCAGGACGATCGGGCACCGCCTTCAGGTCCTGCAGGTCGGCCACCAGGCAGATCATCTCCATCAGCAGATTGAGATTGGTCTTCTGCTTGGCCGAAACGTCTACGAACACCGTGCTGCCGCCCCAGTCTTCCGGCATCAGGCCGCGATCGGCCAACTGCTTCTTCACTCGCTCCGGAAGCGCGTCGGGCTTGTCGATCTTGTTCACCGCTACGATGATCGGCACGTTCGCCGCCTTGGCGTGATCGATGGCCTCGAGCGTCTGCGGCATAACGCCGTCATCCGCCGCAACCACGAGCACCACGATGTCGGTGACCTTCGATCCACGGGCACGCATACGGGTGAACGCTTCGTGACCCGGCGTATCCAGGAACACGATCTCGCGTCCAAAGGCTGGCGAGTTCTTGTCGGTAATCGCCACTTTGTACGCACCGATGTGCTGCGTGATTCCGCCCGCTTCGCCTTCCGCGACGCTGGTCTTGCGAATGGCGTCGAGCAGGCTCGTCTTGCCGTGATCGACGTGGCCCATGATGGTGACCACCGGAGGACGTGTGACTGCGATGGCAGTGCTTTCGTCGCCAGCGCCTTCACCGGGAGCAGTATCCTTCGCCAACTGCTCTTCGAAGCTGATGACGTCGGTGCTGGCTCCGAAATGGCGCGCCATATCGGTGGCAAGGTCGGCGTCGAGCGTCTGGTTGACGGTGGCGAAAACGCCCCGCGCCAGCAAACGCGCGATCAGGTCTTTGGCGCGAATTTCCAGCTTCTCGGCCAGGTCCTTCACGCTGATGCCTTCCGGAATTGTGATGGCCCGCGTGATCGGCAATGGCTCGCTCGACAGGGACATGCGCGGCGGCGGAGTAAAGCCCTTCATCGGGCCTTCCTTCACACCACGCGGCACGTAACGCTGTCCCGGACGCGCCGGACGTCCCATCGGACGCCCAGTGGGCGGCGGCGGAGCGCCTGTGCTTACGCCGCCTCCTGCTCCAAATGGCGGACGGATTCCCGGAGGTCCCGAGCGCGTGGGATGCGGGCCGCGACGTTCGCCCGGACGAAGCGGCGGACGGTTGGCTCCAAAAGCATTTTGCCCCTGGCTCGGACCTTGTCCCTGTCCTTGCCCTTGTCCCGGCATAGTTGGACGCGGACGCTGAAAAATTGGTTTGCCGCGCTCCGGCATTCCGACGCGCGCAGGCATAGCCGGACGGGGCGTAGTGGGTGACGGTGGCGGAGCCGCATACACCGGACGAGGTCCGGTCTGCGGAACGATCATTCGCCGAACCGGAGGCGCGGGCCGATGTGGTGTCGCTGGCTTTGCCGCAGCCGAAGCCACGGTCGCGGCTGGCGTGGCAGCTTCGCTGCTCGCCGTATCACTAATTGCTGTGGGTGCTATTACGACCTCCACCGGCGCGACTTCAACTGCCGGCTCTGCGACTTCGGGATTAGCCGCAACCGGAACCTGGTCCTCAATCCCAGGTTCGACCAGCGTGGCTGGTTCCTTGGCCGTTGCGGCTGGCGTTGCGGGTGCGGCAGACGACGCTGCCGCTGCTTTCTTAGGAATGGTGATGGTGGCCGGCGGACGCGCCACCGACTGCGGTGTGATGAATCGCGGTGCAGGCTTCGGCGTCTCCACCGGAGCAACCGGCGCAGCACTAGCTGCAACCACCGACGGCTTGGGCACGCTGCTCGGAGGACGTGCAGGCACGGCCGACGGAGGTGCCACGGTCTGGCGTGGCGGCGCTGCCGGAGTTGCAGCAGCCGCGGGACGCGAAGTTACTTGCGGCTGGGCGGCCTTTTGCGTGATCGCCTTCAGCACGTCTCCCGGTTTGGAGATGTGCGAGAGGTCAATCTTGGGCTTGAACTCTTCCGCCTGGGCGCGCGAGCTGCGGCCGCTGGCGCTGCTGCCGGGCTCTCCGTGCTCAGCGTAATACCTCTTGACGCGCTCCGCCTCATCCACTTCGATGGAGCTGGAGTGCGTTTTCTTTTCCGTGACCCCGACCTTGATCAACAGATCGAGGATCACCTTGCTTTTGACCTCGAGTTCCCTCGCCAAGTCGTTAATTCGAACCTTTTGCAGCATTCCGCCCTATTTCCTCCCTATTGTCCCGTCCGCTCACGCGTTCATAGCATCCTCACGCTGTAGTTTGCCGATCCGCGGTTGGACCGGGCTCCCGGCTGCCCGAAGGCACACGCCGGGTTTGTAAAGCACCGCGAACCCTAGAATCCTAACGCTGCTCGCCGGGCAACTCTTCGTCCGGCACGTTCTCGTTCTCAACACTCGGCCGCTCGTGCGTAGTGACTTCCGCCACATCTGCAGGCGGAGAGTTTTCGACACCTTCCACGACCTCGGCCTCGTAAAACTGACCCTCTTCGACGAGCTCCTCCACCGACTCGGAGGAAGCCTCTGGCTCGGTCGACAACCCAGTTACGTCGCCCGACTGGACGTCGGCTTCGGATGTAATCGCTTCGGATTCCGGCGTGCCTTCTTCGGATTCCACGGCGCTCTCTTCGCCCTCGGCGGCTACCGCGGTCTCTTCCTCGGCTAATGCGCCTTCTTCGACGGCCGCAGCTTCCTCGCCGACGACCGCTTCTTCTTCCACCGGAGCCGCCGCCGCTGCGTCGAGACTGGCGAAGTAATTGTTCACGGCGATGCTGATCTTCTCGATCGTCTTGGGACCAACGCCGGGGATTTCTTCCAGTTGCTCCGGCGTCATGTCCGCAACCTGCTCGACGGTCGTAATGCCCGCAGCAACCAGCTTCTCGATAATGCCGGGCTCGAGCTCAGGCACGATGTCCAGCGGCGTGCTCGGCTGACCCATCACCTGCGACATCTGGGCCTCGACTTCCTGCCGCTTCTCTTCCTCGCTCTTGATGTCAATCTTCCAGCCCAGCAACTTGGCCGCAAGGCGCACGTTCTGTCCCTTTTTCCCGATGGCGAGCGAGAGCTGGCTGTCATCGACGATCACTTCCAGATGCTTGTCCTGGCCTTCGAGTATGGTCACGCGGCTCACTTTGGCCGGCTGCAGCGCCTTCTCGGCAAAGGTGACGGCGTCCTCGTGATATTCGATGATGTCGATCTTCTCGCCGCGCAATTCGCGAATAATCGACTGCACCCGCATTCCCTTCATGCCGACACACGCGCCCACGGGATCGACATCCTTGTCCTTCGACATGACGGCGATCTTGGTGCGCTCTCCCGCCTCGCGTGCGATCGCGCGGATCACCACCGTGTTGTCGTAGATCTCCGGAACTTCCGTCTGGAACAGGTGTGAGACCAACTCCGGCACCGCCCGCGACACCACGACCTGCGGCCCCTTGGACGCCTTCTCCACGCGGACGATCACCACCCTGGCGCGCTCTCCGGGAGCGAACGACTCCAGTCGCGACTGTTCTTTCTTCGGGATACGTCCCTCGGCCTTGCCCAAGTCGACGATCACGTCCTGCCCTTCGATGCGCTTGACCGTGGCGTTGATCACTTCGTTTACGCGTCCGATGTACTCGTTGTAAATCGTGTCGCGCTCCGCCTCGCGCACCTTCTGGAAGATGACCTGCTTCGCCAATTGCGCCGCGATGCGACCCAGTACTTCGGTCGGCTTTTCGGTGCGCAACTCGCCGCCCACCTCTGCCGCGGGATCGACGCGCTTGGCGTCTTCCAGCGAGATCTGTGCGTTCGGGTCTTCCACCAGGTCGGAGCCTTCCACGATGGTCCGCACCGCGTAGGCGCGAATCTTGCCGGTTTCTTTGTCCAGCTCGGCACGCAAGTTCTCCTGCGTCTTGTAATACTTTCGGGTGGCAACGACGATGGCATCTTCCACCGCACCCACGACGATGTCCGGATTGATGCCTTTCTCCCGGCTCAGAGCGTCGATCACGTTGTACAGTTCACTCGCCATAAAATACCTGCCACCTTGCTAAGAAACTCGAATCCAAAATGTTGTCTGCTGCAAAACTAAAACTCGGGAACGAGGTTGGCTTTCTCCACATTCGCCAGCTCAATCTCGACCGCGGCGCCGGCCGCGACTTCCTCGTGCTTCTTGCTCTTTTTGCGGCCAGTCAATTCCAAACTGAGCCGTCCATCCTGAAACGCTTTCAAGCGTCCTTCAAAATGCCGGTTGCCGTTCACCGGATCGCGGGTCATCAGCTTCACCAGGCTGCCGGTGAACCGCTCAAAGTCAGCCGCCTTGGAAAGCTTGCGGTCCAACCCGGGCGACGAAACTTCCAGCGTATAGGTCGCGCCGGGAACCGCGTCTTCCACATCGAAAATCGTTCCAGCCTCGCGGCTGAAATTCGCGCAGTCTTCGTGGGTCACGCCCTCGGGCTTATCGATGAAAATCCGCAACACCCGCGCCTTGCCGCCGCCGAGCAACTCGATTTCGACGACTTCCAGACCGCTGGACTGCGCCACCCGCTCCGCGATCTCTTGAATCTTGTCTAAACCAGTCACCATTTTCTTCCGTAAACTCGCCACCGGTGATCAAGCGAAATCCACCCGACAGGCTTTCGTTGCCGCCCGGACTCGCCAAGAACCAGCGGATTGCAGGGTGGAATAATAAAGTGGGCTCTCGCCCACCGGTGTGTTTCGCCGAGTATGCTGGCAGCGTCCGTCACTCTGCCGGGAGCAACCGGAGCCCTTTACACACAGCAGTACTTTCCTAACTATACGCCCGAAATCACGGAAATTCAACGACCACGGGCGGAAACTGGTGCCGGTCTTCTCAGCCTGTTGGTGGGCAGTCGTTGACTTGCTACTTCCGTTTCATCCCTGGCGTTTGCCTAACCTCCGAAGCAACTCTACAATGAGTGATTATCCTTTCCTGGACCAAATGCCATGATTCATTTTCCTGTGCCTGAGGCGCTAACTTTCGATGACGTGTTGCTGCTTCCTGCCAAGTCGGATGTCGTTCCTGCCGCGGCGGATACCTCAACGCGCCTGACCCGCCATATCGTGCTCCAGATTCCCCTGATCAGTGCCGCCATGGACACCGTGACCGAATCGCGGATGGCCATCGCGATGGCGCAGCAGGGCGGACTAGGCATCATCCACCGCAACTTCACCATCGAGCAGCAGGCCAGCGAAATCGATAAGGTGAAGCGGTCGGAGAGCGGGATGATCGTCGATCCCATCACCATGTCGCCCGACGATAAAATTTCCGATGCGCTGGAGGTGATGCGTCACTACCGCATTTCCGGCGTACCAGTTACGAAAAACAAGAAGCTCGTCGGCATCCTTACCAATCGCGATCTGCGCTTCGAAACCCGCACCGACATTCCCATCAGCGAAGTGATGACCAAGGAGAACCTCATCACGGTCCCGGTCGGCACCACGCTGACCGAAGCCGAAGCCATCCTGCACACGCACCGCATTGAAAAGCTGCTGGTGGTCGATGATCAGTACCATCTCAAGGGACTGATCACCGTGAAAGACATCCAGAAGCGGCTGAAATATCCCAATGCGGCCAAGGACGACCACGGGCGCCTGCGCGTCGGGGCCGCCATCGGCGCGACCGGCGACTTCCTCGAGCGCGCTGCCGAAATGGTGAAGAGCAAGGCCGACTTGCTGGCGATCGACAGCGCGCACGGACATTCGACACGAGTGATCGAGGCCATCAAACTGGTGAAGGCGAAGTTCCCCGAAATTGATCTCATCGCCGGCAATATCGGTACGTTTGAAGGAGCCTCTGAATTGGCCCGCGCGGGCGCTGACGCAATCAAGGTCGGCATTGGTCCCGGATCGATTTGCACCACTCGCATCGTGACTGGCGCCGGGGTTCCGCAGATCACCGCCATCGCCGAGGCAGCCCGGGCGGCCCGCGACTCCAACATTCCGGTCATCGCCGACGGCGGCGTCAAGTACTCCGGCGACATCACCAAGGCCCTTGCGGCCGGCGCGAGTTGCGTCATGATTGGTTCGCTGTTCGCTGGCACCGAAGAGAGCCCGGGCGAAACGATCCTCTTCCAGGGCCGCTCTTTCAAAGCATATCGCGGCATGGGCTCACTGGCCGCCATGGCGCAAGGTTCCAGCGAACGCTACTTCCAGACCACCGATACCGACTCATCAACCCAGGTCCTTTCCGACGACGGCACCGAGGGCAACCGTCTCGCCAAGCTCGTCCCGGAAGGCATCGAAGGGCGCGTTCCCTACCGCGGCACGGTGGGCATGATTACTTACCAACTCGTCGGCGGAGTCAAGAGCGGCATGGGCTACGTCGGCTGCTCCTCCATCGCCGAACTGCAGCAGCTCGCGCGTTTCGTGCGCATCAGCGGGGCGGGCTTGCGCGAAAGTCACGTGCATGACGTTCTGATCACGCGCGAGGCCCCCAACTACCGGGTCGAATAGTGCTAAGACCCTCGTTCAAAGTTCTCGCAAGGAACTGGTGGCCGGTCGCAGTGTGGCTGGTCATCATCCGCCTGGAGTCCACCGATTACGCCTCCGCCGGAAATACCTTTGGCCTGCTCTACAAAATTTGCGTCCTGATTTTCGGTCGCGTCGATCCGCGCCTGCTCCTCGTGTTGAATGAAGTGCTGCGCAAGAGTGGACACTTCATCGGCTATGCCATCCTGAGTTTGCTGGTGTTTCTCGCGCTCAAGCACACTCACCGCGACCGCTTGAAACCTGTACTGCAACGAACGTGGGGATCGTTCTTCCGCGACACGTGGCAGTTCGACTGGGCGGTGATTGCAGTACTGTTCGCGCTCATGACCGCAGCGCTGGACGAAATCCACCAAAGCTTTCTCCCTTCGCGCACAGGCCGCTGGCAGGATGTTGCCATCGACACCAGCGGTGCGCTCCTGATGCAACTGCTGCTCTATGCGCGGGCCACGCACATGCTGAGCCGCCGTCGGCGCGAATCGGTGCAAGTACCGGAACCCTCGATCACTCGCTAAACGGCGTCATCTCTTTTTGCGCCTGTCATCCTGAGCGCAGCGACCCGTGGGAGCGGAGCCGAAGGGCCCCTATTGGGCCAATGAGCTTGCCATCGTGGAGGCGTTCTTCCCCTCGGCGACTGCGCCTCAACAACAAAGCGCACCCGCTCAGCGGATGCGCCTAAAACTTCGACAACGATTCCTGATCGACTTTTACTTCTCTTCGGCTGTTCCTTCGCTGCCTTCGGCCGGAGCAGCTTGTGCGGTCGCTTCTTCCATCGCCTTGCGGTTTTCTTCCGCACGCTTGGTGCGCGCCGCGTTGCGCTTCTGGCGCTTCTCGTCCAGCGTGGCTTCGCTGCCCAGCAATTCGACGAACGCGATATCGCCGCCATCGCCCTGGCGGAATCCGCCATGGATGATGCGCAGGTAGCCGCCGTTGCGGTCGCCGTAACGCGGCGAAATCGTATCGAACAGCTTGTCGACGGATTCGCGCGTCATCAGGTAGGCCAATGCCTGCCGGCGGGCCGCCACGTCTCCGCGCTTGCCCAGGGTGATCATCTTTTCCACGTGCGGACGCATGGCCTTCGCCTTAGTCAGCGTGGTCTCAATGCGTTCGTCCACGATCAGCGAGGTCACCAGGTTGCGCAGCAGTGCGCGCCGGTGCTCGGTGTTCCGCCCTAACTTCCATCCTGCTCTGCGATGACGCATTGTCTCAGTCCTTCACAATCTCGTAAGAGTCGCGGTCTGCCGGCCGCGCAAAAAACTGAGAGCGGCGCGAGGCCGCTCCCCTCAGAAATTTGGTTCCGAATTCCCGCCATAGCTCAATGCCGAAGGCAGCGACGAGGCCTGCGATGACGCGGAACCGCTTCCCGCTACCGCATTGCCGTGCTCGTCGATCTTCATGCCAAGGCCCAGGCCCATCGTCCCCAGGATCTCCTTGATCTCGTTGAGCGACTTGCGGCCGAAGTTCTTGGTCTTCAGCATTTCCGCTTCCGACTTCTGCACCAGCTCGCCGATGGTCTGGATGTTCGCGTTCTTCAGGCAGTTGTAGCTGCGCACCGAAAGCTCCAGCTCCTCGACCGAGCGGTTCAGGTTCTCATTGCGAATTTCCGGTTTGCCGGCATCGATCGCAGCCGCCGCTTCCAGTTCATCCTCAAAGTTGATGAAGATGAACATGTGGTCTTTCAGCAGCTTGGCCGCCAACCCCAGCGCATCCGCCGGAGTTACCGAGCCGTTGGTCCAGATTTCAATGGCAAGCTTGTCGTAGTCCGTGATCTGTCCCAGGCGGGCCGCTTCGACCGAGTAGTTGCACTTGCGCACCGGCGAGTGCACCGAGTCGATGGGAATGAATCCCAGGCCCAGGTCCTCGTCGAAGTTCTTGTCGGCGGAGACATAGCCGCGGCCCTTCTTGAGCCGCATTTCCATGTCGAGCTTGCCGCCCTCGCTCACGGTTGCAATGTAAACGTCCTTGTCCAGCACTTCAACATCGGAGTCGGCTTCGATCATTCCGGATGTGATCACGCCCGACTGGTCGGCGCGCAGGTAAATCGCCTTCGGCGCGTCGCCGTTGAGCCGGAACGGGACCTGCTTCAGGTTCAGGATGATGTCCGTCGCGTCCTCTACCACTCCGGGCAGCGACTGGAACTCGTGCAATACGCCTTCAATCTTGACCGCCGTGACCGCGGCGCCCTCGATGGACGAAAGCAACACGCGGCGCAGCGCGTTGCCGATGGTGGTACCAAAGCCTCGTTCAAACGGCTGCGCCCAGAAGTGACCGTACTTGTCGGTCAGGGATTCGGTATCGTGGGCCAACCGCTTCGGTTTCTGAAAGCCTTTCCAAAGCATTCGTAACTCCTGTCTCTCTGTTCGGCCATGCGGCACGAGTGATCCTGGAAGCAATCACGATCGGCTGATCTGGCTCGACATTGTAGGAAACGCGGCGCCCATGGGGAGGCGCCGCGGCTGACTACTTGCTGTAAAGTTCCACGATCAACTGCTCGTTGATCGGCAGGTTGATGTCTTCGCGCTTCGGCAGAGCGAGGACCCGACCCTTGTAGGCATCGCGATCGACCTGCAACCAGTTCGGGGGAGCCTGATGGCTGGCGAATTCCTTCGCCGACTCAATCACGATCAGCTTGTTGCTCTTCTCGCGGATCGCGATTTCATCTCCCGCACTGACCTGGAAGGAAGGAACATCGACCTTGCGGCCGTTTACCAATACGTGGCCGTGGCGCACGATCTGGCGTGCCTGGCGGCGCGCGGACGCGAAGCCGAGGCGATATACCACGTTGTCAAGACGGCGTTCGAGTTGCTGCAACAGCAATTCGCCGGTGACGCCCTTGGAACGGGCGGCCTTCTCGAAGTAGTTACGGAACTGGCCTTCCAGGGTGAAGTAGGTGCGCTTCGCCTTCTGCTTCTCGCGAAGCTGAAGTCCGTATCCCACGATCTTGGCCTTGCGGTCCTTACCGTGCTGTCCGGGTGCGAAATTGCGCTTTTCGATCGGACACTTGTCCGTGTAGCACTTTGCGCCCTTGAGGAACAGTTTCATCCCCTCGCGGCGGCAAAGGCGGCATACTGCGTCTCTATACCGTGCCAAGTTACTTTCTCCTTCGGACCGCGTTTTCGGCTGGTCCGGTTATGGATCGGTTTACGGGCGCTTGGCGACCTTTCTTCCCGATCAATTTCAGTTGTCTGCGATCAGCGACTAGCTCAAGCTACGCTGTGCCACAGTTAAAAAGTCCTATACTCTGCGACGCTTCGGCGGGCGGCAGCCGTTATGTGGAACCGGCGTGACGTCGCGGATCGAACGCACATCGAGCCCTGAAGATGCCAGGGCGCGTACCGCCGACTCGCGTCCCGAACCCGGACCGCTGACCTTCACGTCAACACTGCGCATACCGTGATCGCGGGCCTGGTTAGCTGCGTTGGCCGCTGCCTGCTGCGCTGCGAACGGCGTGCCCTTGCGCGATCCGCGGAAGCCGAGCGATCCCGAACTCTTCCACGACACCGTGTTCCCTGCCAAGTCGGTGATGGTGACGATGGTGTTGTTGAAGGACGCCTGCACGTGCACGTATCCGTGCGGAACGTGCTTGCGCTCCTTCTTCTTGAACTTCTTTCCAGACTTGCCTTTTTTGTCCGCTGCGGAACCTGCTGCTTTCGCCATGTTCTATGTTTTACCAGTCGCTTTCTTCTTATTGGCTACCGTGCCCTTACGCGGTCCCTTGCGGGTGCGGGCATTGGTGTGGGTGCGCTGGCCACGAACCGGCAGGCTGCGGCGATGACGATACCCACGATACGATCCGATTTCGATCAGCCGCTTGATGTGCATCGAGGTGTCTTTGCGGAGATCGCCTTCCACATTGCCTTCCTCCTCGATGACCTGGCGGATGCGATTGACCTCATCTTCGTTGAGATCGCTGACCTTTTTCGTGCCTTCCACGGTGGCGGAAGCCAGGATGCTCTTGGCCCGCGAATTCCCGATGCCGAAGATGTAGGTCAGTGCGATGCTCACATGCTTGTTGCGCGGAAGATCCACGCCTGCGATACGTGCCATTTTTGCTCCAGATTAGCTACTGGACCCTAGCTTCTCGCGTTCGCTCTTCGCTCTTCGCTTTTCGCTAATTGCCAATTACTAATTGCTATTAACTCTGTTATCCCTGCCGCTGCTTGTGCTTGGCGTTTTCGCAGATCACGCGGACCACTCCGTGACGGCGAATCACCTTGCACTTGTCGCAAATCTTCTTGACCGATGCCCGGACCTTCATGATGACGTCAATTCCCTTCGGCTACTGTTTCTAACTCCGAGCAGATCCTTCGCTCCGCTCAGGATAGCGGCGCCGGACTCAAACGCCCGGCAATCGCCGCTACTTGTAACGATAAACAATGCGTCCCCGGGTCAAGTCGTAGGGCGAAAGCTCCACGGCCACCCGGTCGCCCGGAAGAATTTTGATGAAGTTCTTGCGCATCTTGCCCGATATATGGGCCAGGACCTGGTGTTTGTTCTCCAGCTCCACCTTGAACATGGCATTGGGCAGTGGCTCGAGCACCACCGCCATCACTTCAATCGCGTCTTCCTTACTCATTCAGCTCCTGAAACTAAACTTTTCGTCACTCTACTCGGTTAAAATCACCGGCCCGCTCTTCGTCACTGCCACGCAGTGTTCGAAGTGGGCGCTCCAACTGCCGTCTTGCGTGACAGCGGTCCACTTGTCGTCCAGCAACCGCGTTTCCGACCGGCCCACGTTGACCATCGGCTCGATCGCCAGCACCATACCGTCGCGCAACTTTGGGCCAGTTCCGGGCGCTCCGTAATTCGGAACCTGCGGATCTTCGTGCAGCTTGGTGCCGATCCCGTGTCCTACAAACTCGCGAACCACGCTGAAGCCGTTGGACTCGACTAGCTTCTGTACGGCCGCTCCAACATCGCCAACCGTGTTGCCAATCCGGGCCGCTTCGATTCCCCGGTACAGCGACTCCTTGGTCACGTCCAGCAACTTCCGCAACTCGGGAGTCAACTCACCGCCCACCGGAACCGTGATCGCCGCGTCCCCGTAAAACCCGTCGAGCACCACGCCCGTGTCGATGGAGACGATGTCGCCCGTCTTCAACACCCTGCGTTCCGACGGGATGCCATGCACAATCTCGTTGTTGATCGACGTACACAGAACGCACGGGTAATCGTAATAACCCTTGAACGCCGGCTTGGCGCCCAGTTCCTTGATCTTGCGTTCTGCCACGCGCTCCAGGTCCATCGTCGTAACGCCCGGGGCGACCACTTCCCTGACGCTATCGAGCACCTGGCGTACCATGCGTCCGCTACGACGCATCTTCTCGATCTCGGTCGACGACTTACAAACGATTGACATTCTCTATCGCACTAAACGCCTGCGCTGCAATCAGTTCCACCGGCTGGTCGCCATTGATCTCAACCAACCGTCCCTTGGTGTGGTAATAATCCACCAGCGGAAGTGTCAGCTTCTCGTAGGCTTTCAGGCGCTCGACAACAACTTCCTCGGTGTCGTCGGGACGCACAACAAATCGTCCTCCATCGACATCACAGATGCCATCAACTTTGGGAGGCTGGAAATAGACGTTGTAAATCCGCCCACAGGTGGGACAAGAACGACGCCCGGTGATTCGCTGCAGTAGACGATTATACTCCACCACTAAACGGATAACAACCGGCTTCATATCGCTCGAGGGCGCCGAACCGTTGCCCGATTGCCGACTTTTCAAATATCTATCCAACCACTCGGCCTGTACCACGGTCCGTGGGAAGCCGTCCAAAATATAGCCGCGGTCACAATCTGGCCGCCGTAACCGCTCCGCCACCATGTCGCAGACTAGGTCATCAGAAACCAGCGCGCCCGTGCCCATCAGCGCTTTGACCCTGAGGCCCAATTCCGTCTCGCGGGCCACGTTATCGCGCAGCAGGTCGCCGGTTGAAACCTGCGGGATCCCGTAGGTGGCTGAAATCAGCTTGGCCTGGGTCCCCTTGCCGGCGCCCGGCGGTCCCAACACAATGATGGTCCCGACCACGCGTTCTGTCCGTATGACGCCCAATGCTGACGATGAAGTCTGTGCCTGCACGTCACGCCCCCGTGGGCCGGTTCCACTGGCCCATTACCCGCCCGGGCGGGCCGGAGCCTCCCGGTAGCTCCGTACTACCAAGTCGATCGGCGTCCCCGAATGCGTCCGCTACGCGGGGTAAATCCCTCATAGTGACGCATAATTAACTGCGACTCCACCTGATTGACCGTGTCCATGGCTACGCCGACCACGATCAGCAGCGAGGTACCGCCAAAGTAAAAGTTCACGTTCAAGCCGCTGGTGATCCAGGCAGGCAGGTGCTCGAAGAACGCCCCCACCGGACCGTACAGGTGGTTCAGGTGGATACCCGTAATCATCCACTCGGGGATGAACGAGATCAGAATCAAATACCCCGCGCCCACCAGGGTCAGCCGCGTCAGAATGTCGTTGATATAGTTCGCCGTCCGCGCGCCCGGCCGAATGCCCGGAATGAATCCCCCGTACTTCCGCATGTTGTCGGCAACCTCGGTTGGGTTGAAGACAATCGACACGTAAAAATACGCGAAGAAGACGATTCCGACTGCGTACAACAGCGTGTACAGTGGCTCTCCCCAACGCAGAGCATTGAAAACGGGGCCGAAGTAACGGTTGTCTTTGAACATCGGCAACGCTCCCAGCGTCTGTGGAAGCGTCAGCACCGACGAGGCGAAGATGACTGGCATCACGCCGCCCGAGTTCACTCGCAGCGGAAGATGCGTGGACTGGCCTCCCATGACCTTGCGGCCGACGATGCGCTTCGCGTACTGCACCGGTATTCGCCGCTCACTTCGCTCCACGAACACTATGAAAGCGACCACCGCGACCATGACCACGACCAACAGCAGCAGCGCCGGGACCGTAAATGCTCCCCATGCCTGGGTGCGGACCTTGTCGTAGAGATCGGCGACCGCGCGGGGCAGTCCCACCACGATGCCGGCGAAAATCAGCAGCGACATGCCGTTGCCCACGCCGCGTTCGGTGATCTGCTCGCCCAGCCACATGATGAACACGCTACCCGTAGTGAGCGTGAGCATGGTCATCAGCACGAAGCCGACTCCGGGATTGTTCACGAAGCCCGCCTGGCGCTGCAGGGTAAACGCGATTCCCAACGACTGCACTGCGCTAAGCAGCAGGGTCAGGTAGCGCGTCCACTGGGTAATTTTTTTGCGGCCCAGTTCGCCTTCCTTCTGCAATTTGGCGAGTGGCTCGTACACCACCGTCATTAACTGCAGAATGATCGAAGCCGTGATGTACGGCATGATGCCGAGGGCGAAGATCGTCAGGCGACGCAACTGGCCGCCGCTGAACAGGTCGATGAATCCCAGGAAGGTGCCGCGGTTCTGGTCGAAGAACTGCGCCAGCACGTCGGCGTTAATTCCGGGCGTGGGAATGTGTCCCCCGAACCGGTAAACGGCGAGCAGCCCGAGGGTAAACAGAATGCGCTTCCGCAGGTCGGGAACGCGAAATACGTTGGCCAGCTTCTCAAGCATAGAACAAAAACCTCAGTTGCCAGTCGCCAGTTACCAGCTACGCTCTACAGAACGTTAATCTTGCCCCCGGCCTTTTCGATCTTTTCCTGGGCCGACTTGGAAAACTTGTGCGCGTGCACGGTGAGCGCCTTCTTCAGCTCGCCCTGGCCAAGTACCTTGACCAGCGTGTTCTTCGAGGTCACGATGCCCACCTTGCGCAGTACTTCCGGAGTGATCTCCGTCTCGTTCAGGGTGGCCAGCCGCTCCAGATTCACCACTTCGTATTCCGTCTTGAAGATGTTGGTGAAGCCGCGCTTCGGCAAACGCCGGTGCAGCGGCATCTGGCCGCCTTCAAATCCACGCATCAGGCTGGAGCCGCTCCGCGATCCCTGGCCCTTGTGGCCACGCGTCGAGGTCTTACCCATGCCCGAGCCCATGCCACGGCCAACGCGCTTCTTGTTCTCGTTGGCTTTGCGGGGTGCCCGTAAATTACTAAGATTCATTTTGTACCGTACCTGGGCGGCGAAACGCTGTGCGCCGCATCACATTGCTGAATTTTCTCTGGCACCGGCAGGACTTGAGGTCGCTGCCGTTGCTAACTCCGTTACTTGCCGGCTGCGACAATCTCAACCAGGTGCGGAACCTTCGCCACCATGCCACGGATCGACGGCGTATCTTCCCGCTCGATCACCTGGTACAGGCGGGTAAAGCCCAGTCCCTTGATCACCAGCTTATGCTTGACCGGCGTACAAATCGCCGACCGCACGTACTTGAGATGCAGTTTCGATCCCGCGGCAGCGGCCTTGGTTTCGGTTTTTTTGCGAATACGCGCCATGATTAAAGCTCCTCGACCGACTTGCCACGCGCCGCCGCAACTTCCTTGCGATCGCGCAACCGGCCCAATGCGTTAAACGTCGCCTTGATCACGTTGTGCGGGTTGGTCGTCCCGATGGACTTGGTCAGCACGTTCTGGATCCCGGCCGAAGTCATGACCGCGCGCACCGCTCCGCCCGCGATGACGCCAGTTCCTTCCGGGGCCGGCTTCAGCATGACCATGCCCGCTCCATAGCGCCCCAGCACCTGGTGGGGAATGGTGGTCTGCGTCAGGTTGATGCGCAGCAGGTTCTTCTTGGCCGCCTCGATGCCCTTGCGGATCGCCTGCGGAACTTCCTTCGCCTTGCCGGAACCGTAGCCCACGACCGCGGCGGACGGATCACCCACGACCACCAGCGCCGCGAACGACATATTCTTGCCGCCCTTGACGACCTTGGTGACGCGGTTGATCGAGACCACCTGGTCCTTGAGTTGGTAGTGATTGGCGTCAAGCTTTTTCTTCACTGCTGCCATTCCGTTTGTTTCTCCTTGCGTCGGCTACTGGCCGTCGCCGCGTGCAGACCTTGTCCGCTATTGCAATCCCGTAGCTCTTAGTTCTTAGCCTTTAGCTCGACGTTGTAGGCCGTTCCGCTTTAAGCTAATTACTAATCACTAATTACTTCTTCTAAAACTCGAGTCCGGCTGCGCGGGCTGCTTCCGCCAAGGCCTTGATGCGGCCGTGGTACAGATATCCGCCGCGATCGAAGACCACCTTCTTGATGCCCTTCTCCTGGGCGCGCTCGGCAATCAACTTTCCGATTTCCTTGGCCGAGGCCACGTTGCCGCCGGTAGGACGCTTCTCGCCCTTCATGCCCTTGCCATTTTCGGTCGAGGCAGCGGCGACCAAAGTTGCACCCTTAGCGTCGTCGATGACCTGGGCATAAATGTGACCAACCGAGCGATACACATTCAGCCGCGGACGCTCGGCCGTGCCAGCCATCTTTTTGCGAATGCGGGTGTGGATCCTGCCACGCACTTCGTTCTTCGATGTTTTTCCAATCATCTCTTTGCTTCCTTAACTCCCGGGGTTCTGAACCAGGGAGACGGGGCGTTGCCGCCATTCCGTCCCAACACTTTTGTCATCCTGAGCGGAGGCGGTTTTCCCGCCGGAGTCGAAGGACCCCTTTACATCTGATCTCTAACTTGTCGCAAGACTGCCGCCACTATTTCGCGCCGGTCTTGCCAACCTTCTTCTTCAGGCGCTCATCGCTGTAACGCACACCCTTGTTCTTGTACGGATCGGGCGGACGCAGGGAACGCATTTCAGCGGCGACGAATCCAACCTTCTGGCGATCGATGCCGCTCACGGTCAAGTGGGTCAGCTTGGGATCAATCGTCACTTCGATACCCGCAGGTAGCGGGTACTCGATGGGGTGCGAATAGCCCAGCGTGAAAACCACCAAACCTTTGCCCTTCAATTCGGCGCGGTATCCGATGCCGACGATGTCCAGGTCTTTGGTCCAGCCCTTGGTCACGCCTTCTACGGAATTGTTGACCAGCGCCCGCACCAGGCCATGCATGCCCGCCTTCGAATCATCCTCGCGAACGATGTTCAGGACGCCGTCTTTGGTCTCCAGCGCCACGCCAGCCGGCAGGTGGGTTGTTACTTTGCCCTTGGGACCCTGTACCGTCACCGTGGTGCCTTCAACCACGTAGCTTACGCCCTTCGGCAGCGGGATCGGTTTTCTTCCAATTCTCGACATAATGTCTCTCTCACTAAGCAATTAGCAACTAGCAATTAGCTCGTTACTCTTGGGTCGCTGCTCTTAGCTCTCGCTCATTAAACTACTCGCTCTTAGCGTCTCGGTCTTAGCTAGGCGCTAGTTGCTCGTTGCTAGTCGCTAATAAACTTCGCAGAGCACTTCGCCGCCCAGCTTTTCCTTGCGCGCCTGGCGGCCCGTCATGACGCCCTTGGGAGTTGTCAGGATATTGATCCCCAACCCGCCCAGCACCCGCGGAATTTCGCTGTGGCCGACGTACACCCGGCAGCCGGGACGCGAGATGCGTTTGAGCTGCGAAATTGGTGACGCACTGTCAGCCCCGTACTTCAGGTACACGCGCAAAACCTTGCGACCCTCTTCTTCCGTCGTCTTGTAGTTCGCGATGTAGCCTTCGTCTTTCAGAATGCGGGCCATCTCCACCTTCAACTTGGAGAGGGGAACGTCCACCTTCTGGTGCCGCGCGTTGATCGCGTTGCGTACCCGCGTCAGAAAATCTGCGACCGGATCGGTCAAACTCATGCTAGCTATCTCCTCAAATCGTCGCCCGTTAGCTTCCCGCGTGAGGCCCTGTCCCACTGGTGGGATGAGCGCTCGTGAAAGAACCAGCCGCGACGGACTTACCGGTAGTGCCAGCCTTCAGGCTGGCTTACCACCGCTTACATCTACCTTTTCCGAGCGGACTTTAGTCCGCGAGGGCAACTACCAGGACGACTTCGAAACGCCGGGAATTTCTCCCTTGAGCGCCAGGCCGCGGAAGCACAGACGGCAGACGCCGAACTTGCGCAGAAACGCCCGCGGACGTCCGCAAATGTGGCAGCGGTTGTGCTGGCGGCTGGAGAACTTGGGTTTCTTGTTCGCCTTGGCGATACTGGATGTCTTAGCCATCGTTTCCTTTACTCAGAGCCTGCGCTCTTGTTCATCTAAACCCTTGTTACTGCGCGGGGCGGAACGGCATGCCCATGTGCTTCAACAGCGCACGTGCCTGGTCGTCGTTGCCCGCCGTGGTCACAATCGTGATGTTCATTCCCCGCATCTTCTCGACCTTCGAGTAATCGATTTCCGGGAAGATCAACTGGTCGCGCACGCCCAGCGTGAAATTGCCGCGTCCATCGAACGACTTGGTCGGCACGCCGCGGAAGTCACGCACGCGGGGCAGAGCAATGTTCACCAGCCGGTCGAAGAACTCGTACATACGGTCGCCGCGCAGGGTCACCATCACACCGATGGGATTTCCTTCGCGCACCTTGAACTGCGCGATCGATTTCTTCGCCTTGGTGATGATCGGCTTCTGCCCGGTGATCTGGGTCACCTCGCTGGCCGCCGGATCGATCACTTTGGCGTTCTGCGTCGCTTCGCCCACACCCATGTTGACCACGATCTTGTCCAGCTTCGGGGCCGCCATGGTGTTCTCCAGGCTGAATTCCTTCATCAGCGCCGGCAACACTTCCTTGTAATATTTCTCGCGCATGCGGGCCGTTGCGCGATTGTTCGCCTTCGGCCGCGACGGCTTGCCGGACGCCTGCTCTCCGCCTACTTCTTCCTGCGCCGGCTTGGCCTTCTTGCCTTGGGGCTTTCCGCCAGCCTGGGCGGGCGCCGCGCTCTTTTGTTTCTTCTCGCTCTTCTCGTCTGCCATTTCCTGCTTCACCTTTCTCACGGTTTCGGATGTCGCACCGGTTCGTGAGGTCGTCAATTTTGAGCGGCTAGCAACTAGCGACTAGCTCTCAATTTTGTTTCTTCCCAGCAGCTAGTTGCTAATTGCTAGCTGCTAGTTGCTTACTTCTCCAGCGTCGCCTTGCAGATCTTGCAGACCCGCACGTGCTTGTCGCCGCGCTTCTCGTGGCCCACGCGCACTGGCCGTCCGCAAGCCGCGCACATCAGCGCTACATTGCTGATGGAGATCGAGCTTTCCTGCTCGGCAATGCCGCCCTTGATGTTCTTCTGCGGATTGGGGCGCACGTTCTTCTTCACCATCATCACGTGCTCCACCAATACCTTGCCAGCGTGCGGCATAACCCGAAGCACGCGGCCTTCCTTGCCCTTGTCGCGTCCGCTGATTACCCGGACCTGGTCGTTACGTCGAATGTCGACTACTTTCTGCATCTCTTAATCCTCACCGGCTGTCAGCTCTTAGCCGCCAGCTCTCAGCAATCGCCGACTTCCCCTTACCCGCGTTCGTAACCAGCTCAGTTCTACTGGCAACTGGCTACCGATAACTGGCAATTGTTCTACAGAACTTCCGGCGCCAGGGAAACGATCTTCAAAAATTTCTTTTCGCGCAGTTCGCGCGCTACGGGACCGAACACGCGCGTCCCCACCGGCTCGCCGCCTTCATTGATCAGCACCGCCGCATTCTGGTCGAAGCGGATGTAGGTGCCGTCGCGTCGGCGATGCTCTTTCCGAGTGCGCACGATCACGGCCTTCACCACGGTGCCCTTCTTGGCGGTGCCATCCGGCGAAGCTTCCTTCACCGAAGCAGTCACCACGTCGCCCAGGTGCGCCACCAGGCCAACCCCACCGCCCAGCGGCAGGATCACCTGCAATTTGCGCGCGCCTGAGTTATCGGCGACATCGAGCATGCTTCTCATCATCACTGCCATAACTTTGTCTCCTCGCTCCGCGGCCTAGCTAACCGGCTTCACTTCGACGGGCGCTACCTGCGCGGCCTTCCGCACGATTTCGTTCAACTGCCAGCGCTTCAGCTTCGACAGCGGACGCGTCTCTTCAATCTTGACCACATCGCCGAGCTTGGCGGTGCCGTTTTCGTCGTGCGCATAGAACCGCTTGCTGCGCTTCACGACGCGCTTGTAGAACGGATGCGCCTTCTGCCGATGCACCTCGACCACGATGGTCTTTGCCATCTTGGTGGAGACCACTTCGCCAATCAGGAGCTTGCGGCGTCCCTGCGTCTTTTCAGTCGTCGTTGCGGTTGTCGTCGTTGTATCGGCCATGGCTTACTTCTTCTCCGTCGCAGCCATCTTCGTCTTGCTGGCCGCCTTCTTCGCCTTCACTACCTTGGTTGCCTTCGCCGGTTTCAGCGCTTTTGCTGCCTTTGCCACCGGCGGTACTGCCTTTACCTTGACCGAGCCATTACCACCAGCCAACTGCTTTTCACGCTCGATAGTCTTGATCCGCGCGATATCTTTCTTCAGGTCGCGGATCTTCTTCAGGCTCTCGGTTTGGCCCATCTTCAACTGGAACTTCAGCTTGAAGAGCTGGTCAGCCAGCTCGCCCTGCTGGTGCGCCAGTTCGACGTCGGTTAAATTGCGGATCTTGTCTGCATTCATTTCAAAATTCCTTAGTGGACGCCTTCACGCGCCACGAACTTGGTGCGCAGCCCCAGTTTGTGCGAAGCCAGGCGCATGGCCTCGGCTGCATCTGCCTGCGAGACCCCTTCCATTTCGAAGAGGATCTTGCCCGGACGAACCACCGCTACCCAGTGGTCAGGAGCGCCTTTGCCCTTACCCATACGGGTTTCGGCCGGCTTCTTGGTGACCGGCTTATCGGGAAACAACCGGATCCAGATCTTGCCGCCACGTTTCACAAAACGCGTCATGGCCACGCGGCTGGCTTCGATCTGACGATCGGTGATCCAGCCCGGCTCCATGACCTTCAGGCCGAAGTCGCCGAACGATAATTCGCCGCCGCGCCACGCCTTGCCGCACATCCGACCGCGCTGCTGCTTGCGGTACTTAACTTTCTTTGGCATCAACATAATGAGTTCTCAGTTCTCGGTTGTCAGTTCTTCGTTACCCTGATCAGTTCCGAGTCATTTCTGACAACCGGCAACTGACCACTGACAACTGCTTTTAAAACGCTCCCACTCCCTGCGGCTCGCGCTTCTTCTCCCGCAAGATTTCGCCCTTGTACACCCAGCACTTCACGCCGATGATGCCGTACGTGGTGCGGGCTTCGGCAAAGCCGTAGTCGATATCGGCGCGCAGCGTGTGCAGCGGCAAACGGCCCTGCAAATACCACTCGGAACGCGCAATTTCGTTGCCGTTCAAGCGTCCGCTGACCCGCACCTTGATGCCCTTGCATCCGAAGCGCAACGCCGAATCCACGGCCTTGCGCATGGTGCGGCGGAAGCTGACGCGCTTTTCCAACTGCAGCGCGATGTTCTCGGCCACCAGTTGCGCGTCCAGTTCCGGCTTGTGCACTTCGAGGATATCGACGTACACATCGCGGCCCGTGCGCTTGGCAATCTCGCCCTTCAGCTTGTCGATCTCAGCGCCCTTGCGGCCGATGATGATGCCCGGACGCGCGGTGCGGATGATGATGCGCAGCTTGTTGCCGGGACGCTCGATCTCGATCGAGCTGACGCCTGCCGACTTGAGCTTGTCTTTCAGCTCAGCCTTCAGCTTCACGTCTTCCAGCAGCAGTTTGTCGTAGTCGCGCTCTACGAACCAGCGCGACCTCCACGGCTTGGTAACGCCGAGGCGGAATCCGTAAGGATGGACTTTCTGTCCCATAGTCTCGTTTACTCTCCGCAACGATCGCCTTCCGGCATCGCCGCTTCGTATCAGCGATGGCCTTGCGGCACCGCCGTTTCGTATCAGGGCACGACTTCAGTCGTGCCGCACCGCTCACTCTATTTGTCATCCCTCGCGGGCTTTAGCCCGCGGGGGATCTGCTCTTATTTCTTCGCCGTCTTCTTTCCCGCCACTTTTTTCGCGGGAGCCTTCTTGGCGGCAGCTTTCTTTACCGGAGCCTTCTTCACGACTTTTTTCGCCGGCTTGGTATCGACCGAAGTCCCGGCAGCTCCACCATGACCATTGCTCGAAATCTTTTCCGCCAGCACCACTTCCAGGTGCGAAATGCGGCGCTGGTAGCGGAACGCACGGCCCATCGGAGCCGGACGAATGCGCTTCATGCGCGGGCCATCGTTGGCAATCGCATGCTTTACGTAGAGCCGGTCCAGATCGATGTCCAGGCCCTTCTCGGCGCTCACGTAGTTGGCGTTCTCGACCGCCGAACGCAGCAGCTTATAAATCTGGGGCGCGATGCCCTTCTTGGTATACAGCAGCGTGTCGAGCGCCTCTTCCACCCGGCGGCCCTTGATCAGTTCCAGCACCAGGCGCGCCTTCTGCGGCGAAACTCGCACGTACATCAGTTTGGCTGTGAATTCCATGTTCTTCCCTTACCTCGCTGCCGGCTTGGCCGCCGTCTCCGTCGCCGCCTTCATCGAGTGACCCTTGAAGGTGCGGGTGAGGCTGAATTCGCCCAGCTTGTGGCCGACCATATTCTCAGTGACGTACACCGGAATGAACTTTTTGCCGTTATGCACTGCCAAGGTGTGTCCCACCATTTCGGGGACCACGGTCGAGCGGCGCGACCACGTGCGCACAACCTTCTTCTCGTTGCGCTCGTTCATGCCCTCGATCTTCACCAGCAGGTGCTTGTCGATGAACGCACCTTTTTTCGTTGAACGTGCCATATCGCCTCAGTCCTACTTCTGTCTGCGGTTCACGATGAACTTATCGGTCCGCTTGTTGTTGCGTGTCTTGTAGCCGCGTGTCGGCTGGCCCCACGGGGTCACCGGATGGCGTCCACCGCTGGTCTTGCCTTCACCACCACCGTGCGGGTGATCGACCGGGTTCATGACGACACCACGGTTGGTCGGGCGAATGCCCATCCAGCGCGTGCGTCCAGCCTTGCCGATGGAAACATTCTCGTGATCTGTGTTGCCCACCTGGCCGATGGTCGCCATGCAATCCACCAGGACCTTGCGGGTTTCGCCGGAAGGCAGCTTGAGCAGCGCGTAGTCGCCTTCTTTCGCAACCAACTGCGCCTGCGCTCCCGCCGAGCGCGCCATCTGCGCGCCCTTGCCCGGCTTCAACTCGACGTTATGTACCGTCGTGCCAGGAGGAATGTTGCGCAGCGGCAGGGCGTTGCCCACCAGGATGTCGGACTCCGGTCCGCTGACAATCTTCGAGCCAACCTTCAAGCCAACCGGGCAGATGATGTAGCGCTTCTCGCCGTCGGCGTAATTCAGCAACGCGATGCGGGCCGAGCGGTTGGGATCGTATTCAATCGTCGCAACCGTCGCGGGAATCCCCGTCTTGTCGCGCTTGAAATCGATGGTCCGCAGCTTGCGCTTGTGTCCACCGCCGCGGTGCCAGATGGTCAGGTCGCCGGTATTACGGCGTCCATTGGTGCGCTTCTTCGATTCCGTCAGCGCCTTGTGCGGCCGGTTCGTCGTCAGGTCGTCGTTAACGGTGCTGGTAGTGAAGCGCCGCGTCGGAGTAACCGGTCTATAAGTTTTGATCGCCATGTTTGTACTCGCTTCTTACTTGCCTGCTCGAAACTCGAAACTTGAAACTGGAAACTAGAGGTTTTCCGCGTACTCGGGCATCTTCTGGCCCTCTTTGAGTCGCACGTAAGCCTTCTTCCAGTCAGGACGATAGCCGGTGAACTTGCCCCGGCGGCGTTCCTTGCCCACGAAGTTGGCGGTGCGGACGGCTTCCACCTTCACCTTGAAAATACTTTGCACGGCGTTCTTGATCTCGGTCTTCGACGCCTTGGAGGAAACCTCGAACACCAGCGTGGATTCCGATTCCTTCACGCCCAGGCCCTTTTCCGTGATCACCGGACGGCGAATGATCTGGTATGCCGATTTCATTACGCCACCTCCGCTTGCTTACGCTTGGGCGCCGTCGCCTTCAGCGAGTCCTGTAGTTTTTCCAACGCCGCGCGCGAGAACACCGCGCTGCTGTACCGCAGCAGGTGATACGGATGCACCGCGTTACCCGCAATCAGCTCGACACCCTTCAGGTTGCGCGAGCTCAGGTGCAGGTTCTTGTTGTCGTCCGACACGTTCTCCACCAGCAGCGTGGTGCCCTTGGCATTCAGCTTGTGCAGTGCCGAGCGAAACGTCTTGGACTTGACTTCTTTCAGATCGAAGTTCTCGACCACAACCAGCTTGCCGTCGGAAAACTTCGCCGCCAGCGCCGAGCGCAACGCGCCCTGCACTTTCTTGCGCGGGAAGTCGTAGTCGTAGGAGCGGGGTTTGGGTCCATGAACCGTGCCGCCATGCCGCCACAGTGGTGAACGGATCGACGCGATACGCGCGCGTCCCGTGCCCTTCTGCTTCCACAGCTTCTTGCCGGCGCCGCTCACCAGTCCGCGGGTCTTGGTGGAGTGGGTCCCGGCCCGAAGACCGGCGCGGTAATGTTTTACCGCTTCCCAAAGCAGGTCTTCGTTGACCGCGCCAAACACCTCGTCGGCCAACTCCAGCGAGCCTACTTTTTCGCCATTCAGATTCACTACATCAATCGTTGCCATAATATTTTTCCAATCAGTTAACAGCTACCACCCAACCTATGATCTGGGTGCCCCTCAATCCAAGCCGGTTTTGCTTGGGTGGGTCTTGGAAACTCGAAACTACTTCTTCTTCGCGGCTTGCCGTTTCGATGCCTTCAACGGATCGACCGTGCCCGACCCGGCAAATCCACGACGCTCTCTGGGTGGCTTCTTCGCCCGCGAGATCAACACGTAGCCGTCTTTCGCTCCCGGCACCGCGCCTTCGATCACCAGCAGGTTCTCGTCGCGATCGATCCCTAGGATGCGCAGGTTGCGGGTGGTCACGCGCTCGTTGCCCATGTGGCCCGACATGCGCATGCCTTTAAACACGCGCGACGGAAACGCCGAGGAGCCGATCGAACCCGTGATCTGGAACATCGAGCCGTGCGAGGCCGCGCCGCCCGCAAAATGGTGGCGCTTCACGACGCCGGCAAATCCGCGTCCCTTGCTGTTGGCCACGATGTCCACGAACTTCGTGCCTTCGAACATTTCGACCAGGATTTTGTCGCCGACCTTGGCGCCATCCTGGTTCTCTTCGTCCACCACGACCTCGACCTCGCGCATAAAGCGCACCGGCGGCAGGTTGTTCTTCCCGAAGTGGCCCTTCATCGGCTTGGTCAGTCGCGACTCCTTCACGAATTCAACCAGCCCAATCTGAGCGGCATCGTATCCGTCTTTCGCAATTGTTTTACGCTGCGTTACCACGCACGGTCCGGCCTTCAGCACGGTGACCGGACGGACATCGCCCTTGTCATCGAACAACTGCGCCATCCCGATTTTCTTTCCCAACATTCCGCTGACCGCCATCTCTGTCCTCTGACTCCGCTTCCTGTTTTCCGGTGCTTACACCACCTGGGGCCTTAGCCGCGGAAGCTTTGTTCTTCTGTGTGTGATTAGTTCCTAATCACCAATTACTAATCACCAATTACTTATGCTCTTTCCCAAAAGCCTTGATTTCGACGTCCACACCGGCCGGCAGTTCGAGCTTCATGAGCGCGTCCACCGTCTGCTGCGTCGGCTCGAGAATATCGAGCAGGCGCTTATGGGTGCGGATCTCAAACTGCTCTCGCGACTTCTTGTCCACGTGCGGGGAACGCAACACGCAGTACTTGTTTTTCACCGTCGGTAGCGGGATCGGTCCAGCGATCTGCGCCCCGGTGCGGCGTGCCGTGTCCACAATTTCACTCGTGGACTGGTCGAGAACGCGATAATCGTAAGCTTTCAGGCGGATCCGAATTCGTTCTTTACCAATCACGTTAGTTTCTCTCAAAGATCAGTTCAGGGGCTCGTCAACGTTTCCGCGATCTGCCCGGCGGCTTTTGCCGCAGTTAGTAAGTGGGTGCGGCGGCTGCCACCGCACCCGGTATAAGACCTACGCAATAATCTCGCTGATGGTCCCGGCGCCCACGGTGCGTCCGCCTTCGCGGATTGCGAACCGCAAGCCCTTTTCCATCGCCACTGGCGTGATCAA